>OHDR01000315.1_pt1 | contig 26045 bp, 20 predicted proteins | sample 1567001 | NCBI WGS metagenome assembly OHDR01 (sample SAMEA3879553, study PRJEB24766) | human gut metagenome | biome: human-associated habitat; feature: feces | place: USA | collected 1985/1987 | reverse complement strand
ATCATCTTCATATGCCATCTTATTTTTTAGGGACATTTACTGAATATCCCTAATTAATTTGATTGCAGACGTTCATCTTATTCTTTAAAGCTGCACCGAAAGGCGGGTATCTCCCCCGTGCCCGCCTTTCTTTTCACTCATGCCGTTGATAAAATTCAATAACTAAAAAACAATACTGACCATCAATTAAAAAAACAACTCATGCAGAATAACAAATTCCATTATAGCCTGCACATACTGCCTATCTTGTTCTTTATGGCATTTGTATCTGCAAGCTGCATCAAGGACGACCTCGGCGATTGTCCTGCTCCCCGCACTCCCGGCTTTTCCTTGCTGTTAAAGGCTTTTGATGCCGACGGTGGAAGCCTCGACAGTGAAACGATAAAAGACATCACGCTTTATATATTTGATGCCGATAAAGCATTGCTCGACATCCGCAACGTTTTCCTTTCGGAAACCGTGACCTTGGATTATCCCGGACACGACAACCTGAAACTGGTGGCGTGGGGCAATGGAAAACAAGGCGCCCTGTTGATGCCCGCATTGAAAGAGGGCGACCACTTAGAGACGGCATTCGTGTCGCTCATCCAAACCCGGACAACCTTACCCGTGGCAGGCTCGCCCAACGACCTGTTCTACGGCACTATAGATATAACCCCCGCTGCCGACGCTTCTGTCAGGGAACTTCCCTTGCGTCGCAAAGTCTCAGGGGTAACCATTACGGCGCGCCACCTCAGAGAGTATATAGGCAGCACCGAAGGCGAGTACCACTACATCGTGCGCAAAACCACCGACAAGCTCGACTTCTACGGCAGGTCCAACGGCACGGAAGTAAGTTACCGCCCCCAGGCGGCATTCAATGACAAAGGCGAATTCGTATCCCCTGCTTTCAATATATTCCCCACCGAAGCGGACATCAAGATAGACATCTACCACCGCGACGTGCTGAAAACCACCGTAATTACCGACAGCAACGGTAACCCCCTGCGTGTGTCGGAAGGCAGGCTGCTCAATGTACTGGTAGACTTTCAGGGAGCTGTAAGCGTAGACGTCAGAGTTACCGACTGGGGCAAACAGGCGATATGGAAAGAATTTTAATAGCGATATAGCATAGAAAAAGAAACTGTTTATGATGAAAAAGATAGCAATCCTGTACTTTCTCGGTGCACTGCTCCTTTCGGGGTGTGTGCGCGATGAATTTGATACCACACGTGTGGAAGAAGGCTTGGCGGCACATGTCGGACTGAAAATGATGATGCCCGATATGGGCGGTGAACACGGTGAGGGAAGCACACGCAGCACTGCCGATACCCGTGCCGTAGATGACGATGTGGAGAACAGGCTGGAAACCCTGCGCGTGCTGATATTCGACAGCAATGGCGATATAGTGACCAATAACGTATATACGGAACAGTCGGCAGGTTCGCTTTCGTCGCTTCGGATAGAAACTCGGTCGGGTGGCAATCGTACATTCTGTTTCGTTGCCAACAGCAAGGACGATATGGACGAACGGCTGTCTGCCATCACTTCCTACGATGCTCTCCGTGAATTTGTGATGACAGCTTCCGGCTTGTCCTTCGGCCTGAACTCCACCGATCCTCTTATTATGACTGCAATTGTGGAGAACGTAAACGTGCAGCCGGGTAACAATGCCATTGATACCCCCGTACAGCTTCAATACCTGGCTGCAAAACTCACGCTGCGTGTCATTGACGAGACTCCTGTCGAACATACTGTATCCGTTATCGGCTGGGACGTACTGGATGCTCCGGCGCGCAGCTACCTCTTTGCGAATGACACAGATGTCAATCCCGACCCGGATACCTCTGCCGATAAAGACGAATATTGGATGACGACCTCGGTGGATTATCCTTTTGAAAAAGAGGATGACATTCAGCTTATAGAACCAGGATCAAGTCGACTGGTTAAGAGATTTTCTCAAACACTCTATTTCTTCGAGAACCGTCGCGGCGAACGGGTTCCTAATACCTTACCCACCAATCCCGACGAACGATATCCCAATATGGCTATAGACGATGGGAACCCCCGTGGTAAGGCATGGTTCAAACCCAAGCGCGCCACCGCTATTGTCATCACCGCCATGCATAAGACTGTAGACGCAGCGAAGGAGATAAAGGCGTATATCTATTTGGGCGGTAACAGTTATAAGGATTACAATATCCGCCGCGGATATCATTATACAATTGATGTAAAAGTGAGAGGAACCAACGATATCCAGATAGATACGAATTTAAAGGTTGCCGATGGTAATTTTGTGGTAGACTATGGCAAGAACCTTACGATGGATGCACATCCCGATTTCCGCCCCATGCGCATGCATGCCGCTAATGGCACGGGAACCATGGAGATACTCGACTCGCAAGGCAGGACTTACGATGAACCGGGTTTTGATGCTACTTGGCTCAAAATCTCTCCCTTGAACCTGATGTACCATCAGGTGAAGCAGTCGCCGCCCAATGATGAGTGGCAGCAAGCTGCCGAACCTCAAAGTAAAATCGTGCGTCCTAAGTATATTCCGCACAAGAGCGTCCGGGAAAAATTGGCGAGTAAAGGCGGTTGGAACACTATTCCTGCCGGTAAGGAAGATGATGACAATATGACATTTGCCGATGCCACCTACCGCATGTGCTATAAGATAACGGACATACCGTTTGCCGATGTCACGGTTACTAATCAGACATTGCATGTTTATGCCGATGAATTTCTGGAGAGAGACGGTGACCGCACTGCAAAAGTACGTTTTACCTACCGCAATAATGCTACAGGAGTGGAGGAAGTCAAGACTATTACTGTCAGCCAGAAAGGATATTATTCTTTCTATCTGGATGATAACGACCCCGATGCCGGACTGTGTGTACTGAACGAAGACGGAACACCGAGTAATGTGCGCAAAAAAATGGTGGGGGAAAGATTTCCGGAGTATAAATTGGCCATGAATCCGGGAGTTTCTCCTGTTCTGCAGAATCGATTGTCTATGGAATGGGGATTTCCTAACTCTTATATCTATAGTGGTGATGATAAATACCGCAACGGTAAATACCTGACGGCAAATCTGGTTTATAAGGATGTTGTCAGAAAGGATAATGAGCCTGTCGAATTCGGACTTGGCAGTGACTCTTACCGGAATATGTTTAATGGTGGAGCACTGGGGGTGGACGGAAAGCCTCTTCAAGCCTATACCGGAACGAATACCGGAGCGCCATATTATTATCCGGATCCAGCCGGAGATATTTATCATCCCATATACAAAAGCTCTGCAGCCCGGTATTGTTTTGAGAAAAACCGTGACCTGAATGGCGACGGTATTATTGATGATTCTGAGACTTTTTGGTATTTGCCGGCACTGAATGAAGTGTATCTCCTTGCGATAGCCACCAATGCAGAAGATTTTGCTTTTTTTGGAAGAGCTGTTCATCAGACTTCTACTGAAGGTGGAGCAACTGTTTCGAGAACCGTTAAAATGTACGGTGGTAAAGGTACGGGTTCCTATTTATATCCAAATTACTCTGAAGATAATAAGAATTATGGGGGTAGTATTCCTACTTTTACCCGTTGTTGGAGAGAGTTAAAATAAGGCAAGAATATGGTTTTATTAAAATTAAGTTACAATATAGAATGAAAAATAGCATGAAAATAATACTGACCTTGTTGGCTTGTTTGCTGGCAACAACAGCCGGCTATGCCCAAAGAGTATATGAGGAAGGTGGGAAAGTTATCATAGATGCCTCGGCAATACCGCATACGAAGGTTAAGAAAGCGAGGACTACCGATGCTACACTTGATGCCCCGGGAACAAATACCCTTGAGAATTTAAGTTCACATATAAATAATGATAAGGTATATTACAAATTTGAGGTTTCACCAGACTATACTTCTAACTATAAATATACATGGTTTGATGCATTAGAGGCATGTGCGAATTCGACAAAGGACGGTGGAGGTTGGCGTTTGCCGACACAGAAGGAGCTGCTATTGATATGGGTACTGACGCCTGAACTGGAACAGTTTGGCATCTCTCCTCCTGAGACTAGTACGGGGCAATACGCCGTTTCTTATATGCTGTCGGCTACTGAATATTCTGCTGGTACCGTAGGCATAGTTCAAAATACTTATAGAAATAGTGTGCTCACGATGCGTTGTCTAAGTGGTAATATATTTTCGTCGGTTGGTGTAATAAGGAAAGATAACCGTGAAAGATACCGTTTTTTTCGCTGTATCCGCGACCTTGATTAATCCCGTTTCATCCTTGCCTTCAGTCATTCTCCAATAACTGAAAACGATAAAAACAATCAAAATGAAAAAGATAACTGTCTTGTACCTACTGTGTATGCTGCTCCTTTCCGGTTGCACGCGCGATGAATTCAATACCGTCCGTGTGGAAGAAGGCATTGCTGCACGTGTCAGCCTGAGAATGCTGCCGCCCGATATGGGCGCTGCAAGCAGTACAGGCAGCGGTACCCGCACCGTTCCTTCCGATGTGGAGAACCGGCTGGACAACCTGCGTGTATTGATATTCAACGGTAGTGGCGAGCTGGTGACCAACCGCAAATACACGGCACAGCCCAATGGGCCATCGCTCTCGTCTCTCCAGATAGACACGTGGTCGGGCAGTAACCATACATTCTGCTTTGTGGCAAACACTAAGGACGATATGGACAGTAGGCTGGCTGCCGTTACCTCTTACGATGCCCTCCGTGAATTCATGGTAACGGCGTCCGGTTTAGACTTCGGTCTGAACTCTACCGAGCCTCTTGTGATGACCGCAATCCAGGAACATGTAGACGTGCAGCCGGGCACCCATACCAGCACAACCCCCGTACAACTTCAATACCTGGCGGCAAAGCTCACGCTCACCGTCACCGATGCAACTCCCGCGGGGCAGGAAGTAACCGTCATCGGCTGGGATGTGCAGGATGTTCCGGTGCGCAGCTACCTCTTTGAGGGCAATGCCGACATCAATCCCAACCCGGATACCACTGCCGACGACAAGGATGAATACTGGCTGACAAGCACCGTAGACTATCCCTTTGAAACGGAAGACAAACAGGCAAAGACCGTTTTCCAAACGCTCTATCTCTTTGAGAACCGTCGGGGCGGACGTATAGCCAGAGCATTGCCCGATGACCCCGGCAAGCAATATCCGGGCATGAAGCAAGACGATGCCGACTCCCGTGGCAAGGCATGGTTCAGACCCGGGCGCGCCACTGCCGTTGTTATTACTGCCATGCATACAACCGATGTCGAAGTGAAGCGGGTAAAGGCATATATCTACTTGGGCGAAGACAACCACAGCGATTACAACATTCGTCGCGGCCATCACTACACCTTTAACATTACAGTGCGTGGCGTTGACGACATCAAGGTAGATACGAATGTGGACTCTTCCGTAGGTGATTTCCTCATAGACTACGGCAGCAACCTGACAATGGACGCGCACCCCGATTTTCGTCCCATGCGCATGCACGCCGCAAACGGTACGGCCGTTGTGGAGATACTCGATTCGCAAGAACGGGCCTGCGATGAACCGGGGTTTGATGCCGACTGGCTGAAAATCTCTCCCTTGAATCTGATGTATCATCAGGTGAAGCAGTCATCGCCCGGCGATGCGTGGCAGCAGGATGCCAACCCCGAAAGCAAGTTTGTGCGTCCCAAATATATTCCGCACAAAAGCATCCGGGCAAAGCTGGAAGCTGAAGGCAAGAGCGGCTGGCCTGCCGTTCCCTCAAATCTGGAGGACGACGATAGTATGCCCTTTGCCGATGCCACCTACCGCATGTGCTACCGGATTACGGATATACCGTTTGCCGATGCGTCCGTAATCGACCGGACTTTCTACGTCTATGCCGACGAATTTTTGCAGAACGGCGGCAACCGTACCGCACGGGTGCGTTTCTCGTTCTATAAGAATGGGGGAGATCCGGATAAACCGGAAATACGGATTTTCATTATCAATCAGTCGGGGTATCTCTCTTTTTATACGGATGATAATCATAAGGGTGCAGGGCTGAATCTTTTGAATGAGGACGGAACGCCGGGCAGTGTGAAAAGGAAAATGGTCGTGGAAAGGTATCCGGAGTTCAGCATGGTGATGAATCCGGGCATCGACCCTTCGCTGCAGAACATAAGCACGATGCAATGGGGATTCTCCGACGATTATGTTTACAACAGTCCGGACAAATTCCGCAATGGCAAGTTCCTGACGGCAAATATGGTGTACACCGATGTACGGCGTACGGATAACGAGGCAACCGGATTTGGAATGGCATCCGACTCTTACAGGGATATGTACGGAAGCGAGCTACGCAATGCTAAAATCGGCGCTTATACCGGTACTGTTACCGGAGCACCCTATTATTATCCGGATCCTGCCGCAGATATTTATCACCCGATATACAAGAGCTCCGCCGGACGGTATTGCCACGAGAAGAACCGCGACCTGAACGGTGACGGCATCATCGACGAATCCGAAACCAACTGGTATCTGCCTGCGCAGCAGGAGTTGCTCCTGATGCTTATTGCCCTGCCCCAGAACGAACGTAATTTTGCAGGCAGCAGTTTTATCTCTTCTACCGAAACAGGACCTCGTAACTATGGTTACGCAGCATTTGGCATAAGGCAGGGCTATCCCTTTATATTCAGCAATACGCAGGGTAAAATGGCGTCGGTGACTTATACCGTCCGTTGCGGCAGGGAACTGAGGTGATGTTGCATGTGAATGAATGTACGGTTATACGCAAATGAAACAGCAATGAGGATATGAGAAAAAGCATGAGAACATTATGGGTTATGTTGTGCTGCCTGACGGTAGCAGCAGGTTATGCCCAGGAAGTGGTGAAAGAGAACGGAAAAATCATTATAGACGCTTCTGCCATACGGCACACCAGGACTAAGAAAGCGCGTGCCACGGACGGCACAAATGCCAGGCTCGGTACGGATAATGAAACCAATATCGGTTCGGCAGCGAGCGACGAGCAAGTGTATTACAGGTTTGAACTGTCTGCAGCCAGATTTTCCGCTACCTGGATTAATGCTGTAAACAGATGCAAGAATCTTACCGATGATGGCGGCGGCTGGCGCTTGCCCACACTTAAGGAAGCGATACTGCTTTACATCCTGTGGCCGGAGCTACAGAAAGCAGGGCTGACGGAAGTGGCAGGAGGAACGGCTACCGAAGCGGGTGGGGGCGGAAACACATACCCGTATGTACGTTATAATGATGCGGGAGCCATTGTTATGGACGCGAAGAATGTTAGTGAGGATAAATATTTTCGCTGCATCCGCGACCTTGATTGAAACTGCATGTTTTGCTTTGTTGTTCGTGGTGGTTGGAAAAAGTAAAAGTATCCGGCTGGTATTGATAATAAGGATTTTACTTGAATTTTAGAATTGGAATTAGAATGATAACGAAATTAATAGAACCCGAAAACAGTCCCTATGCTATGAATAAAAAAGGTTTGTCCCGACTTTGTTCGTGTTTTTGTTTGTTTGCACACAGAGGGATATGCTACGGAATCGCTTGCGGAGGCGTCCTGTTTTTAGCGATTTTCGTAGCCGTTTTCGGTTTTCCTGTATGGGTGTCTGAGCTCTTCGAGAAGCGGATGGAGGCACGTAGGAAAAATAGAGTAGTGAACGCCGGCAGATGAATGATAATCGGTAAATGAATGCTGAGTGAGAGCCGGTAGATAGATGAATGACAGATAACAGAAGTATTAATAGTTTTAATAATTGATAACCCGTAATGAAGAATCCTAAAAAAGAAACGCGTGATGTCATAGCCAAGCACGTCCGTTGGACCGAAGCATTGCGCGTAGTGCGTGCTTACCACCCCGAAGTGACCATTATCTTGCCCCAGGAGAAAACTCAGATTTATCCCGGCGACGATGTGCGGGGCATGATTGCCCCTGCCGTCGGCGTCATCCGCCATGCACTCGATGCAGGAGTGTGGCAGTGGCACGGATACACTGCCGAGTCGCGTGTGAAGCAGGTACGCACCCTGCTCAGCCATTACTTCCATTATCACGAGGATAGCATCCATCCGGCAGAACTCGACCTGATGATTGAAGATTTGCTGTTTGTGCATAAAGCCTGAGGAGAATTTCCTAAAGTGATAATCGAACCTACTTGTGGCAAAGGTCATTTTAAACTGAATTATTTATGCGTATCTCAAAAGTAATTTTTATTTGCTGTTTTCTTCTGCCGTTTTTGGGCTCTTGCACCCAGGACGAAATAGAAGACAATAGTTATCCGTTATCCGAATATGACGGCACGGGTGTTTTGTTTCGTTTAAAGGCAGACTCTTTTGACGATACGAGTTCCGCTACCCGCACCGTGGATTTGACCACACCTTTCGATACTCTTTGTGTCTATATCCTCAAAGAGGGCCAAATTGACATCGACCGTGAAGTTAAATTCCCCGATCCTACAACAATTATGGTGGAAGGGCTCGAAACCGGCACTTACAACCTTCTCATATTAGCTATGAAAGGTAACTATAAAGAGGATGGAGCCCAAATACATAAAATAGAAAAAAGTTCTTCACCGTGGCTGTCTTTTCCTGAAAATACGCCGGCCGAGCCTCTGAAAGCCCAATATTATTATACGAATCACAAATTCTCAGTAATAAGCGGAAAAATCAAGATAGAGGAAATACGCATTCCCCAGGCTATAGGGCTGGTTTCTTTTGATATACAATACAAAAGCGATTACGTGCGCAAATCGGTTCACGACTGTCAATTTATTCCCTCGGAAGACAGCAGGAGCTATTCTGCCCTGCATGCAGACGGCAGCCATTCGGGACAACGAGACATAGCATCCTTCTCTTTATCGGAACAAAAACAGTTCTTATTTTTCCCTACCGTAGAGGATGGTTTTTCCGGTCAAGTAGTAGTAAATACAATGAATCACCGAAAGGAAAGTTTTGACACGGAGTATGGTGCAAAGGCAACCTTAGATGCCGCCAAGCATTCTACCATACATGTGCAGGCTGTACATCCGGAAGACAATGTGGGTACTAACCTTGCCGATGAACTCACTCTTCTAAATTATTATACGATTCTAAGTGATGAAGAACCTGCTTCAGTCTATACCAATGCAAATCTACGGTCATTTCGTATAACCCAACCTTTGCAGATAAATATGGAGAACGATAGTTTGCACATGAGATTTTATTCTCCCGTAGGCATAAAAGAGGTTACAGTCATGGCCAAAAGTCCGACTATGGATGAATATGTGGAGTTTGTTTACATTGACAACATTCCGGCATTTGCCGACATTAAGACATCGATAAAGGTATTGGAGAAAGAATTATACCGCACTGAATCAGGAAAAATTCAACAACTTTCGGCAGAAGAGATAAATCCGGCTTCCTTGAGTCTTAAGATATCTTGCAACGACCCGTATTGGACTAAGATTTCTCAGATAAAAGCGAAATGGTACATCAAATTCGTACTTAATGGAGGAAATCCCGTAACAGGTGTTCCCAACAATAACTGGTGGGGAATACGCCCTGTACATTGCAGGGAAGCTGTTGCACTCTATTTGAATATCGGATATATGTGTACGCTGGAAAAGTTCCAGCAGCGGGTTTCGACGTTCCAAGGAACCCTTCTTGACAATAACAGGTATCCAATTGACACATCAACGATTATACCCAGACTGGAAAACCTTTCCGGATTCGACATCGGACTTGTATATAGTGGCAATGGTGTATCAGGATTAGGTGGGGGCAGAACCTGGGGAGTCTATCAGAAATCTTTCCTTTATCATTACGAAAACAGTGGCGGATGTTGTTCCACTATTTTTCACGAATTAGGTCATTGTTTAGGGTACAGCCATAATAGCACTATGACATACGGAAAGTGGGCTTCGGGATGCGCTGATGTGTTCTACAAGAATAACATAAAAGATTTTCCTGTCAATTCCCACACAATATTAAAATCAAGAAGTAATCCCAATATCTACTAATAATTATGAAACATTTGTCTGTTATTATATCTGTGTTATTTTCAATACTTTGCATCGGATGCTCTAAAGAGGATTTTAACGATGGAAAAACAAATGATGTTCAGAACAAGCATTCGCTCCAGCTTTTGGTCTATACACCGACTTCGGAAACTGTTCTTAGTCCGGACCTGCCGGGAAACATAGAGGCTTATCTGTTCAAAGAGGGAGTTCTGTCCGACGTTTACAAAAATCTGGCAGTGGATAAGAACGGATACACTACAATCAGCTCGTTAGCCGAAGGAGAGCAAATCTATTTCTTTGTAAACACCGGTAATCTGCTGAATGGGATTACACAGGAAATAGGCCAATTGAAAGAGGCCGAACTGCTTGCCGCTACAATATCCTCTTCCTCTCCTCAAGCAGATGGAGAGAAACCGGTGATGACTGGAAAGGCAGACTTAACCGGAAGCCAAGAAAGTCCCACCCAAGTATTGCTTACACGGGCCATTGCCAGAATAGACTTAAACATAGTTGACGATGCCGACATACAAATCAATAGAATAAGTATGGATAACATACATTGTGAAGCATTCCTGCTTCCGCAAAACCCGGTCAGTTCGCCGTCCGGTGCAGCATTGGCAAAAATAGATACTACATTCAATACTCCATTGGAGCCGGGTGAATATGCCGGATTAGTCTACCTGTATGAACAAGTGGGGGACGGTATTCCTGTGGAGCTGCATGGCACCCTTGAAGGAGATCCTGTCACACTTTCACTGGCACTACCTAACACAATCCATAGAAACCACATTTATAAAATAAAGTTATTTAGCGGAGACAGTGCCAATTTGCAGGCAAGCATATCAGTGGAAAATGAAAGTTGGGAAGTCGAAGAAACTATCACGGCAAAACCTTCTACCAATATTTTGGTTAATAGTGAACTTTCTACTTTGTCTGACGGGGCATATGTAAGTGCAACAAAAGATACGGTTTACCTCCCGAGCAAGGAGTCAACGTCGATACTTGTACTGGATAAGATACCGGAAGATGCAGAATTCACAATTGATGGGACAACAGCCTCCATTACTCCGTATACAGAAACTCGTGCCGACCTTCAAGGGAAAAAGTTCTTGGTACGCACTTCTTGGAAAAAACGGGTACTGAGGCAGAATATGTGTACCTGAATATGCACAGCAAGAAGCACCCGGGACACTACAGTGGTCGGTTGGTAATTGTCCAAGCCAATACAACGACATTTAAGGGAGAATTGTATAATCATCTTACAAACACCCCTCCATATAACATTCATTTCAATAAATATATCGACAGTGCTTTAGGCCAGATAGAGGTACCTAAGAACTGTGAGGTTAGTGTCAGTGGTGGCAGTTGGTTAAGGGCGATACCCCAAGGAGACGGAGTTTATGAAATTCAGGCAGGCTACAAGCCTAACGATCCGGAAGCCAATGGTAGCACTCAGGAGGGTTTGCTCACCGTGAGCGGTCCGAATGGCATACATGAAACATACACCGTTACCCGGCTGAATTACGGCTTGCCTGTTGTCCTTATGGGTGACACTTACTGGTGTCGTTTCAACTTACAAGGAAACTCAAAGAGTTTCGATGACCAGATAACCGTCAGTGAATCTGAAACAATAGGTGATCTATCTGCATATTTTGCTTCTTGTTCTGACGAGGAATTTGTACGTTTAACCGGTAGTCAGTATAAAGGGCGTTATACGCAGGGAATGAATTTAAAGTATGACGCATCCGTCCCGCGTTTCTATTTCGATTCGTATGGGGCGCTCCAAAATCCGGCAATCATAGGAAATGGACCGGCAAACAGCCATTGTCCGGACGGATACCAGCTTCCTGCTTCGAAAGATTTTGAGCATTTGCTAAAATCGGGGGCTGTTAACTACACGCTTAATGGCGCACCGGTAAATTACACTACAGGTAGTGGAAGACCGGCCGTTATTTCAGCCCATAGCCGAGGAGATGTAGCGTGGGAAGGAGGCCTCCTTGCAACAGCCACTTACATTCAAATCGCTTTTGACGAAAACAATCTGGTCTTGGGAGCATTAGGCCATCAATTTGATTCTTCAAAATCAATTGTTTCAAAGGTATTGTGGGCAACCATAAGTGGAGGACACCAAAGCTGGACTCATACAGAAACTACAGCCAAGGCGGAAGACCATAATGCAAACAAATCCCGTACGGTCCGCTGCATTAAGACGCCACCGGCCTTTATAATAGAAGAATAATTCGGTGTTAATTCTTGGCGGCTTTTTCTTAGTATGATTGGGAAATTTGAGCAGAGTCACGCTGTGCTGCCTGGCGGTAGCAGCAGGTTATGCCTAGGAAGTGGCGAGAACGGATACACTGCCGAGTCGCGTGTGAAGCAGGTATGTATCCTGCTCAGTCATTTTCCACTATCAAGAGGATAGTATCCATCCGGCAGAATTCGACCTGATGGTTGAAGATTTGCTGTTTATGTCTACGGGTTAATGTAGAAGGCTATGATGAGAACAGAATTAACGATAATAGATTTAATTAATTGAAAACATACTTTTGTTGCGCTTGAAATACAAAACAAAATAAAGCCTGTCTCAGCTAAATCAGAATTTACCGATACTTGACCGTTCATCAAGAGCGGTAGAAGTTCGTTGCGCTGCTTAGTTAATTCTGCAATTTCTTTATTGTTTTGATGAATTTGTCTGTATAATGGGGATACTTTTGCAGAGAAAGTACACATTATCTTCTCTGGAACCTTTACATATAGCAATGAACACAGAGAATCCATTACTAAGCATCTTAAGGTGCTACCCATAGCCGCTTTATCTGATTTTATCTGTATTTCATTTGAACGTAACATTCCATAAAAGAAATCATTAGGTACATTATTTTTAGCCCTAAGAGTGAATGAAGTTTCACTAATATTCCAATTACTTGGTTCTTCAAGAATATAATATGTACGACCTATTGTCCCTATTGCACTAAAAATAATATCACCAATTTGTAATTGTGAACGTGAATTGATTTTAGCTAATGCTTCATCGTCACATCTATCACAGTTATTCCAATCTATAGTTGTACCTGCTAAACTTCGGATTGTTACATAATAGTTGTTTCCATTTCCTAATACAAAGTTCTTTCTTGGGTTTAAGCCATTAGTAATACGACCAATATAGTCTCCCAACACGCAATCATTCCAACCTTCTGGAATATCTCGCTTCAAAGTTTCATTCCAAACCATAGCCCCTCCACTTGACTTATATGGTTTGCCTTCCTCATTGGGAAAGTCAAATTGTACAAACCAGTAATCATAAAGTTGTTTTGTCATCGCTTCTAAATTCTGATTTAGCAGTCTCTTATATTATATATAAAGACATAAATATCAGAATTATGAAAGAAAACATCATTCAGGCGATAGTTGCGGAAATGCAGCGTGACTTGGATTGCCGACAAATGGCACGGCTTAAAGCTGTGCTTACATCAGAACTGCATAATGTAGAAATCATTGAAAAGAGCGATTGTGCCACACAGCAAACGCAGGAGAATGAACTTCTTCTTAACTCTTTTATATCAGCCAAAAAGATAGAGGGATGTTCAGATAAGACATTAACTTACTACCGTAATACCATTGAACGGTTGTTAGTCACGCTTTCATTGGCAATTTGTCACATTACGACAACAGATATTCGTACTTATCTATCCGATTATCAAGAAGAACACCAATCGAGCAAAGTGACCATTGACAATATGCGACGCATCTTTTCCAGCTTCTTTGCATGGTTGGAAGATGAAGATTATATCGCTAAAAGCCCGGTAAGACGCATTCACAAAGTTAAGACAGATTCACTTGTAAAAGAGGTGCTTTCTGACGAACAGTTGGAGCAACTTCGAGATAGTTGCACGACCAAACGAGACCTTGCTATTATAGACTTTCTTTCATCCACGGGCATCCGTGTGGGTGAGTTGGTCAAACTGAGCCGTGAAGATATAGATTTCCACGAACGGCAGTGCGTGGTGTTCGGAAAAGGTAACAAAGAACGTGTCGTTTACTTCAACGCCCGTACCAAACTACATTTGCAACAATATCTTAATGAGCGAACAGACAGCAATCCAGCCTTATTCGTTTCCCTCAATTCGCCACACTCACGACTGACTATCAGCGGTGTGGAAGTTAGAATCAGAAAAATGGGGCAAGCCCTTTCTATGCCAAAAGTTCATCCTCATAAGTTCCGTCGTACCCTTGCAACAATGGCTATCGACAAAGGTATGCCCATCGAACAGGTGCAGCGATTACTTGGTCATGTACGCATAGATACCACACTACATTATGCTATTGTGAATCAAAACAATGTAAAGTTAGCTCATAAGAAGTATTTGGGATAATAACCGTGCTGATTTCTGCTTTAAAATTTGTACTTTTGCAGTCTAATATGGAACGCTAATAAAAGCACTATGGACTTGCAGAGAATCAATAAACATAAGCAATCGTTTGATGACATTTGCCATTATATCGAAGACGATAATGGAGCGGATAAAATAGAAGTATGGTTTGCGAGAGAATTGCAGATTATATTGGGGTATGCAAGATGGGAGAATTTTCAAGTAGCATTGACTCGCGCTGTTGAATCATGTAAAACGCAGAATATCAACATAGACGACCATTTTCGTGAGGTCACGAAAATGGTTACTTTGGGTAGCGGGGCTAAGCGTGAAATACAAGATTTCATGCTGACTCGTTATGCGTGCTATCTTGTCGCACAGAATGGCGACCCTAAGAAAGAAGAAATAGCTTTTGCACAAGGTTATTTTGCCGTACAAACTCGACGCGCAGAACTTATTGCGGAGCATATAGAACAATTGTCGCGACTTGAAACGAGAGATCGTCTGCGTTCTTCCGAAAAACAATTATCACGTAATATTTATGAGCGCGGAGTGGATGATAAAGGTTTTGGACGCATTCGTTCTAAAGGTGATGGTGTGTTATTCGGTGGGCATACAACAGAAGATATGAAGAACCGGCTTGGCATTAAATCGACACGCCCATTAGCAGATTTTCTTCCAACTCTTACAATTGCAGCAAAAAACCTTGCCACAGAAATGACAAATTACAATGTCGAACAAAAAGACCTTTATGGTGAGCATAGTATAACTACCGAACATATGGATAACAACCGCAGCATCCGACAAATGCTCGGTCAGCGAGGCATACGCCCGGAAGAACTGCCAGCAGCTGAGGACATCAAGAAGGTAGAACGACGCGTTGCTTCCAATGAAAAGAAAATTGAGAAATCTTCTTCAAAACTCCCAAAACTTAAACCTGAAGACAACGAATGAAGTTATTTGACATTATAGAAGTATTCATTGCCGGAGATTGGGGCGAGGAAACTTACTCTAAAGAAACACCTTGTGCGGTAACTTGTGTACGTGGGGCTGATATTATTCCAATATCAGAATATGATTTCTCGGCAATTCCAGTCCGCTATATCAGCCAACAAGCATATGCAAAAAAATGTCTTCAAGTAGGAGACATTATCATTGAAAAGTCAGGTGGTAGCCCAACTCAATCCACAGGGCGTGTATCTTTGGTATCACAAGAGCTGCTTGACCATGCCGGGGCTGTTATATGCTCCAATTTTTGTACTGCCTTTCGAGTAAAGAAAGGTTGGAATCCCCTCTATGTCTACTATTATCTTCAGTTTATCTATAATCTTGGGGCGTTTTTTAATTTCGAAGGCAAAACGTCCGGTATAAAAAATCTCCAATTGGATGCAGCCTTTGCTGCTATACCAACTGAAGATATTAGTGAAAGCATCCAAAACAATATTGTAGTTATTCTCCAAGGTTTAGAGAAGAAAATCGCTATCAATCGTCAGCTAAATCAGAATTTACCGACACTTGACCGTTCATTAAGAGTGGCAAGAGTTTGTCTCGCTGCTTAGTCAATTCTTCTATTTGCTTTTTATTCTGCTTAATCTTCTCAATAAGAGGATAAGTCATTTTTGCAAATATCATAAGTTCAGATGTTTCGGGATATGGTATTTCCATTGAGGCAAGGCTTGGAACAGTTAACTGTTGCTGTATCGAACCATCATTCTTAAACTTAATCCGATTGAAGATTTGATGTAAATACACATCGCCACCAATGTCGTTAGGTGTTACTGCGAGTAACCTTATTATTGGCACATAACCTCTTTCTCGTATAACACAATATCCTATTGTACCTCTTGCAGCTACTGTAATACCACGTTCAAAAATTACTGCATTTTTTGTATATCCATATAAACCTTCGTTGTCAGTACCATTTGAATATATAGGTGTCCGATAGTCCTTAGTTCTACATTTTGACCATTCTTTAGGGCAGTCTCCACCAGCTTTTATTGAAGCAATATCACCTATCAACCTCTTGGGCATAGTTTCGATATTTGAAAGAAACTTGTAATCCATTATATCTGCTATCATCGCCTCTAAATTCTGATTTAGCTGACGATTAAGTTCTATTTTGAGGTCAATAGTGCGAAGTAACTTACCTATGCGTTTTTGTTCCTCCAATTCGGGAATCCATACAATGCAATCTTTGATTTTATCAGGTGATGTATGCCGGATTTTAGTTTGTTGAGCAGCAGCACTTAGCTGCTGTTTAACAAGATTTGAGGATATAAGATAAAAAGCGAAATCCTTGTCTAACAAATGTTCTTTGCAAACAATTTTTGCCACATCTTGGCTTTGAATATATTTACCGCTTTCGGGAATGATAGCGGTAGAGCCAAGCAACCCAATAGCCTGTTCTGTCAAAGGTGTTATAATGTCTCCCTCTTTCATTAAAAAATCCGGTTTGAAGTCGCCAATGTAATAAAGATTGTCTTTAGCCTTATTCTCTTTAAAGCAATTATTTTGGTAATCGAAATTCCCGCAAGTCAAGCGCACATATTCACCCTCAGCGGCATAGAACTCGCCACTGAGACTCGCACCTCTTGTTACATCAAGTATCTCTCCTAATTTGTATTTTTTCAATTCCATTTACCGTGTTGCTTTTTTAATATAATCTTGAATCAAAGATAGATTGACCTCTATCTCTTTGCGCTTAGCTAAAAGGTGGTTCAGATACTCTTTCGCCTCAAACATTTTTCGTGCTCATGTATTTGCTCTATTAACGGTCCGCCAATAAATGGGGATGAACAGTTTCTACGGCAAATTTTGCATCCTCTATTTGCCGCTATAAACATGTCAAGCAAATGTCGAATAGCTTTAATTTGTTCCTGTGCATCTTTCGACGAACTGCGGGCAACACGTAATGCAACGATTATAGCTATTACACTAATTATTGGGCTTAATAGAGTAACCCATTGGGTCAAACTATCAAGCATGGTTTATTGATTGAATTTCAATGTCTTTAATTGAGCTATTATCTCATTTTCAAGTCGATGGCTTTCGGCAAACTGCTCGGTGAGTGTTTTTTCGTAGTCTGCCATACGCCTCTTGAACTCCTCTTCTGTAATATCAACATATTCAATCTTAATGTCGAAATACTGTCCGGCAGAAAAGCTATACCCTTTTTCTGCCACTTCTTCGTAGGATGGAGTAACAGAGAATTGCTCTACCACCTTCTCGTTTCGGAAAGTATCTACAATCTGCGCTATCTCATCGGAACGGAGATTCGTCTTTTGGTTCTTCCCTATTTTGATAGTTTCACCAAGTTTGCTCGCATCAATAAATACAGGCTTTTCGGTCTTGTTCTTATCGATAAAAACCACACTGACATTCGTACCCGTGTTAGCGAAGACATTACTCGGCATACTTACCACACCTTTCAGAATCTTATTGTCCACAAGGTGTTTGCGAATTTTGAACGCAATGCCACTCTTGGCTGTAATGAATCCGGTAGGTACAACGATAGCTCCCTTACCCGTGTCTTTCAAGCTGTATAGCAAATGTTGAAAAAAGCAGAGGTATATTTCCATACCCTTCTTGTCTTTGTTGGGTATATTGGGAATGCCTGCAAAGAAACGTCCGCGATAATGGTCGGCTTTGAGGTCGGAATGGTACTCGGAGAAATCGAGCTTGAAAGGCGGATTACTAACGATATAGTCAAATTTACGCAATTCATGTCCTTCTTTATGATAAGGGTGTTTCAGCGTATTGCCTTGTATAACGTGCGTCAAAGAATGGCTCATACTGTTCAGTATAAGATTCAGCATCAACATAGTAGAGGATTTGTCGCTGATATCCTGCGTGAACACCGTGCAGTTCTGCTCTCCAATTTGGTGGGCAAGGGCAATGACAAGCGTGCCTGTCCCGGCTGACGGGTCATAGCAAGTTACACTTTTAACATCCTCTCTCTCATCGACGAGTAGTTGCGCCATAATGGATGCGATTGCATGGGGCGTATAGTATTCGGCATAGTTGCCGCCACCATTGGAATTGTAGTCCTTAATAAGGTATTCAAAGATGGTGGAGAAGAAATCATATCCGGCAGCAAAAGCCGCTTCAAAAGAAAAACTTGCCACATCTCCGATTAACGACTTGCAAAAGCCGTTTTTCTTGGCAGACCCTCCGGTTACTACCTCCGAGAGAGGTTTCATAATGGAAATACGGGTTTCATCCTCATTGAGAATATAGAAAATCTCCTCATTGGTATCGGCAATAGCCTCCAATGTCGCATCAAACAGAGTTGCAAAATTATCCTCATTCTGACGTTTGGCAAGATACGGTATCAGATGCTCTTTCTTCAATACAATAGTGTTGAGCATCATATCGCACATTTCCTCGTACTCCTCATCGGGCAATCGCTCCAATGCTTCGTAGACGTCCTCTGCATCGGCAAGTTCGGGCAGTGTCCGTTTTGCTTCATAGATAAACTTATCATTGAGAAACTTATATAGGAATGTTTCTACGATAACCGTATATTCATTTCCGCTGTTGCCAAGACCAATATTGTTTGTCGTACTTTTCAGACGGTCAATAAGGTCTTTTGTCTGTTGCTTTATGATGTCAATACTCATAATCAGTATATGGTTTGATATTCTTTGAAAATAACGTCACTGACATATTTACGAGCCGGGCGTTCCGTGGAAATCTGCGCATCCTTAAAACGGCGGGTGACGTAAGTTAATATATTTTTCGTGAAGTAAGCCGGAGTTTCAACAATCGCTTCGTTGTGGAAGAATGCATCGTCTACATCTTCTTTTATAAGAAGCAAGACAGCCGTTACCTGCTCTTTCTTTTTTGTCCAAGCATAGGTGCGAGGTTCGGTATGCTCCCGTTCCTCTCTGTCCGATTGCTCGGTCAAACGTTTTTCGACACGCACGAACTTTGTGTCACCGTTATAGGCAATAGCCCGCAACGCATCACGCTCATTCATTTGGCGAATGCGTTTCAGTATGCCGTTAATGTTCTGAACGCGGTCGTGCATATTAAATTCTCCCTCCGATTCCATTTCTTTTTTCTTGAAAAGAGCAAGAAAGTCAGCGAGTATAGAACGATATTCCGGGTCATCAGGATCAACGCAAGCATTCAATTGGTTACGAGTGTGAGCTACCGATTGTTTGTATTGCTCTTGAAGTTCAAGTTCTTCTTCACCTTTCTTATAGAACGAAAAATGTATATTCTCCAAAGCAGCATTCAGCAATTGTTTCACGCTTTCGCGGTCATTTGAGTTTTGCTCATACGAGAGGAGGTCAAGACGATTGCGTGCCGCTTTGATAAGATTTGATATTTCGGGTATATCAACAATGTCTTTCGCTTCCGGGCTTTCCTGCGAGATCAGCATATTCTGCATACTGCGCAGTGTTTCTAAACTTTTGTTGATGACTCGGACAGTGGCAATGTCATCCACCAAATTGAGTTGCCGAGAAAAGATTTGAGGATTAGTCAAGTCATAGTCTGTCAAAGTTACTTTTGCATTTGCAACATTTTTCATTGCTTCCTCAATGGTAACAAATAGCTTATCCATTGAAGATGTATTTTCTTGACCAACTTCTTTTTCAAGCTCTTCTTGATAATCCTTGTTCGTCTTACTGTATTCTTCCTCGATATTGGCAAAGTCTACTACATGCCCGAATTTCATAGCCTTGTACGGACGATTGACACGTGTAAGCGTTTGCAGCAGGTTATGTTCCTTGACCATACGGTGCAGGTACAATTTCTTCAATCGTGGAGCATCAAAGCCGGTTTGTAGCATTTGGAAAACAATGAGCAAGTCAATTTTCCCGTCTTTGAATAAATCAATCCATTTGGAACGGGTAGATTTGTCAAAACTGTCATGCAAGATAAGCGCAGCGCGATAACGTCCTTTTTGCGGTGAAGTCTTCTTGACCTCCATTTCATTTGCCGAAATACTACGGTAAATTATTTGTCCGTCTTCACCTGTATAATTGTCAAGTTCAGAATCATCTGCATAGTTTTCCAAAAACAGCCGATACATCATTATCGCCTGTTCTTTACTGTTGCATACGGCAAGTGCTCCCAATGATGGGTCAGAATACTTGCTTCGGAAATCCTGCAAATCATTGATTATATAGTCGAGTAAAGGATGTACATAGTTCTCGTGGGCATAAACATCAATTTCTTTAACAGTTTGCTTTTTTACCCTTATGCTGTTAAGGGCTTCTTTCATCGTTATCTTAAAGTTCGAACCGATGTCTTCGCGTATAAGTCGAAGCGTGTAACCGTCTGATATAGACGCGTTATAATAGTATGTATGAATATAATCCCCGAAAATATCTTTGGTATTGTATCCTTCACCGATTATTGGAGTACCTGTCAATGCTATTTTTATAGCATTCTCATCGCTCGCAATCAAATTTTTCAAGAAACTGCCCTCAGGATTATAGTTTCGGTGTGCTTCATCAATAAAGTAAATGCGCTTCACCTTGACATTATACGCATTTTTGGCAAGTGCCCGACTGTCCTTGGAGAATTTGTGGATATTGACAACCGTTATCTCTAATTTACCCTCTTTGTTTTGGGTAGTCACACCATCCTTTATCAGCTTGGCAAAGTCTTCTTTACTTTGAACAGGATTGACTTTCAGTCCCCTGCGAGTAAACTCTTTTTGAGCCTGTTCCAAAAGGTCGATACGGTCTACAATAAAGAAAAACTGCGGAACAATGCCTTGCTGAGAATAATAATCGGTCAGATATTTGACATTGAAATACGCCAACGCAGTCTTTCCGCTACCTTGCGTATGCCAAATAATACCCTTTTGCTCCCCTTTATCAAGGTGGCGTTCAATCGCTTTTGTGGCGAACACTTGCGGATAGCGCATAACATGCTTTTGTAAACCGTTTGGGTGGTCTACATAAGCGATGCCATAGCGCAAGAAAAAATAGAAACGTTCAAAACTGAACAGGCTTTCACAGAGGCGCTTTGTTGGCGTTTCGGCTTTGCAATTCGTTTTGTAGTCGCTATTGTTTTTGTATTGAGGCACATTATTGTCACGCAGCAATATTTCCTCGTCTTCAGGAGTAACGGGATGGTATCTTTTCTGAATAGGGAAACTGTTTTGTCCTTCCTCGCGAAAGCAATTATAGAGGGTATTCGTTTTACCGATGGTTGCATAATAAGCTCCTTGTTTCAATTGCTCGTCATATTCCATATCGTTGCTGAATACCATTATTTGCGTGATATTCAAAAAACGGCGGAAACAAGGATTGGTAAACCTCGTCTTCATACGCTTGCGCTCGGCATCAACTCCTTCGTGATTGTTCTCCTTTTTTACTTCGATAAAAGCCAGAGGCAAACCATTGATAAAGATGGTTATGTCCGGGCGAAAGTTGTCGCAAGACAAATCACCGCAAGTCATTTCGGTGGCTACTTGAAACGTGTTGTTACGAATGAAGTTCGTGGGCGAAGATAAATCGATTATTTTGTTCGTTGTATCAAGTAATATTTCTTTGTAAAACTGTCTGCCGAGATCATCATTGTTAAGCGACTTCTGAATGCGGTGAAGCATGGCGTCTGCATCATCCTGTGTAGATAGAGGGTTCAAGCGCAAATAGGCTTCCGAAAACGGTTGGAGTAAGATGTTCGTGAGAGTATCGGATTCCGTTTTGGGTATTGTCACATATTTGGTGAACAATCCCCTTTGGGATATGTATTTATATCCCATCCCCATAAGATGCATAAGAGTGGGAAATTTCACTCTGCTATCTTCACAAAATGCACCCATTGCTTATTTCGTATATTAAAGCAAAACACCTTCGCTATCTTTGCGAGGCTGACCAAAGCCTATCAGACAGTGAAGGTGTTTTTATATCTTGGTGTTAATATTTTATTTCAGGTCATTAACGCATTGTCTAGCAAATGCAAAGTTAGCACTTTTTATTGATATCCATTGCACATTTGAGAATTAAGTTTACAAGAATCTTGCAGCACGACCTCGGTCATGGCGGTTGTGTTTATGTCGGTCGGCATGGCAACTTTACCATACCCGTCTATCGTGATTATATTCCTTTTTCTTTTCATCGGTGTTTCGTTTTAAGGTTGTCAAATGGTACCTGAGCGGTAATTTTTGCGTATAGTTGGGCGGCTTTATCTTTTGGGGAACATTCAACAGGCGGATATTGGATTCGGTATTAGTCTTCTTTCTTCGGGTGATAATCCACAGATTGCCCTCAAAGAATGTTTGGAGATTGTCGGTAGTCAGGTTCTTTACATCGGAATAATACCGCTGGAATGTTACCTTTGCCCTGCTGTATCCCATTTTTGGGGCAAACTCGGTATTGTGCTACTCGAAGAGTTTCGGTAGGGTTTCCCGCTTGACACCGATACTGGGATAGGCATCCTTGAGTTTGGCGGCGGTGACTTATATCGTCCGTTGCGGCAGGGAACTGAGGCGATGTTGCATGTGAATGAATGTACGGTTATATGCAAATGAAACTTTCTCCCCACCGGAGTCTCTGTTTCACAACCATTAATTCAGTGAAATAAAATACGTACTTTCCTTTCTAATTGTTTGTAAAGTAAATATTTACATGATTTTACGTGTAAATATTTACTTTTCATGCCTCTTCGTTATTTAATATTTTTGTGTATCCATCGTGCATTGGGGCAGTGAAACGCTTCCGGGCGGTGTGGTATAAATTTTAAACAATTAGAAAGAATAATGAAATCAATGAAAACACATCGTCTGTCAGGGGCGGACACATCGTCTGTTACACTCGTATACATCATCCGTAGGGGTGGAACGCATCATCAGTTCTGCCGCTCTGCGTCGCTGCTCCGTACCGCTACGCCGTAGATATACGATAGTATATCTTATCTTCTATTGAATTATATTGTGTACGCTGCGTGGTCGGAAGCATGGTCGCTACGCGTGCATAACCGGTTGACGTAAAGGCATGTGCCGTGACCGCCGGAGCGGTCGTTTTCCGGTTTCGACATTTATCAATATTTATCTGTAACTTTAGTATGAAAAACAATTTGCTTAGAATGGGCTATGTCATGGTTTCGCGTGCATTGCTACAAGAGATTTGCGAGAAAAAAGGTGCGGCATGCTGCGAGGAAGAAGCCTTCCTGCGGGTGCTGACAAACGTCAACTTCAAGCCTGCCGTAGTATTCTGCAACGGAGCCGGGGTGCAGTGTGCCCGTGGAGAGTCCGTCATCACTTTTATGGGCTGGGCGGACATATTCGGCTGGACAAGGGCGCGTACCCGGCGCTTTTTCGACCGGTGCTTCGCTGCAGGACTTATCGAGCGCGTGCCGGGCTGTTGCCCCAGCCACATCCATGTGCCCGGCTATGATGCCTGGACGGGACAGCCGGTATCCATTGGGAAGGTTATGAACGCTGCCGGTAGCTTTTCCGCTGCTGCCGCCCCCGTTGCCGCCAAGTCGAAATCTTCCGCTGCTTTCGAAGAGTCGTTGAGGGAGTTTCTTGCCTATTACGGCCGCACCACCCACCTGCCGGTGGAGAACGGTAGCTATGTCCGCGCCCTTTGGAAAAAACTCTCCACCCGCGAGCGCGAACTTGCCTACCGGAAAGTGGAAGATTATTATTTCAGCCTGAACAATACGCATTTCTGCTACCAGGCTGCCAAATATCTGGAATATAGAATCTTTGAAAACGAATTTGTCAATTAATCGCCCTTTTACCCTTATGGCAGAAATCCTCAATCCTCATGATGCCGACCTGGAGTCGGTAATCTTAGGCGCTTGTCTCGCCGAAAGTACCGCTATGGTGCTTGTAAGCGGGAAGCTGTGCCCCGAAATGTTTTACGAAGCAAAATATGGCGAAATCTTTGCCGCCCTGCTTGCCATGCACCGCGCGGGCAAGGCGATAGACATTATTACGGTGCGTGCCGAGCTTGCCGCCCGTGGCAAACTGGAGTTCGTGGGCGGCGCCTTCGAACTGGCGCGTCTGTTGGGCAGGGTGGCATCGTCCGCCCACCTGGAGTATCATGCGCTTATCTTGCGCGGCATGTATATCCGGCGCGAGATGATTAGCGGTCTGCATCGTCTGCTTGCCGTAGCCGCCGATGAGTCGGTGGATTTGGGCGATGCCCTGGCCGGACTGCATCAGCTTATCGAACACCTGGAAGGTAAAACTGACTTTGCCGGCTGCCTGCGCGACATGGACCGCCTGATGCTGGATACCCTTAGGCAAATGGACGGCAGGGTGGCGAACAACCGCGACGGCATCACCGGCATCCCCACCGGCCTGCGCGACCTCGACAGGCTCACTGCCGGCTGGCAGCGGGGCGATCTGCACATCATAGCCGCCCGTCCTTCGGTGGGCAAGACCGCCTTTGCCCTGCATCTGGCACTGGCGGCGGGACGTGCCGGGAAGCAGGTGTTGGTGAACAGCCTCGAAATGCAGGGCGAAAGGCTGGGCGACCGCTGGCTCTGCGCACAGGCTGCCTCGCTGGATGCCGGACACCTCAAAAGCGGGCAACTCAGCGCCGACGAGCAGCAACAGGCTCTGGAAGCCGCCCGGCAACTGTCGTGCCTGCCTGTGTATGTGGACGACAACCCGAAGGCGAGCATGGATCATATCCGCTCGTCGGCGCTGCTGCAAAAGAGCAAGGGGCATTGCGACCTGCTGATTATCGACTATCTGCAACTCTGCGATATGAAGTCGGAACAGAAGAACCGCAACCGTGAGCAGGAAGTGGCGGAAGCGAGCCGCAAGGCAAAGCTGATAGCCAAGGAGCTGGATATTCCCGTTATCCTGCTTTGCCAGTTGAACCGTGAGTGCGAGATGCGTGCCGACAAGCGGCCTGCACTGAGCGACCTCAGAGAGAGCGGCGCCATCGAGCAGGATGCCGATGTGGTGATGTTGCTCTATCGTCCCGCACTGTACGGACTGACGTCCGAGCGCAAGAGCAAATTCCCTTCCGAAGGGTTGGGCATGGTGATTCTTGCCAAGCACCGCAACGGCGAGACGGGAGATGTATATTTCGGGCATAACCCCACGCTGACGAAGATTGGCGAGTACGAACCCACACTGGAGTGGATGGCGAGAAACGCACGCTCTTCCTGTTAGAAAAAAACTTCGCTTTTGCCGGAAAATAAATGGCAAAATACTTGACTTTGCCTCTCTGATTTCGTATCTTTGTAATGTGCTCGAGAAGGGAAGTAATTATTGGATAAGGCGCCTTAAATCTTTGGTTATATGCTTTTCTCATACTATTTTAAATGGTTTTCTTTGCTGGTTTTCCGGTTGTTTTGTTTGTTGTGTGGCCCGGTTTTTTTTTCTTTTAAGAATTTTATTTACTTTTTTTAATCTAAACCTAAACTTTATTTTTATGGATGTACTTGTAGAACGCTTTCAGCGTCGTAGAATCGTGAGCGATAAAAGCTCTCCCATGTTGTATTATCTCCGTCAGAAACCCAAAACGTGCGGAACGGTGGATATTGATGTCCTCGCCGCCAGTATTCAGAAGAACTGCGCCATGACAAAGGGCGATGTGAAGCACGTGATAGAGGCTCTTGTGGAAGAGATTCAGGCGAACCTTGCCAACGGTGACAAGGTGAAGCTGAACCAGCTCGGCACGCTTCACATGACGTTCCGCTGTCCGGGTGTGGAGAAGTCGGAAGACTGCACGGTGAGGAATATCTCCAAAGTGAATATCCGCT
>OHDR01000305.1_pt1 | contig 26572 bp, 21 predicted proteins | sample 1567001 | NCBI WGS metagenome assembly OHDR01 (sample SAMEA3879553, study PRJEB24766) | human gut metagenome | biome: human-associated habitat; feature: feces | place: USA | collected 1985/1987 | reverse complement strand
GCATTGTTCGCAAGTCCGGTCACCTGCGCCCCGATTGCCCATACGTCCTGCACGGTTTCCTCTTTGTCGATGAACGCTTTCATCGCTTCCTTTACATCTTTTACACCCTCCGGTGTGAAAAAGATCGCCGGTTCATTCATATCGTTCCAAAATCCCTCTATGCCGGCATCCGTCAGGCGCTTATATTTCTCTCCAAACCATTTTCTGGCATCCGGATTTAATACATCCGGAAAATGTGTATATCCGGGCCAGACAGCGGCTACGAAATCACTTCCGTCCTGTCTCTTACAGAAATAATTCTTCTCGACTCCTTCCTCGTATACATCATATCCCTCTTCGATTTTTACGCCTGCATCAATGATCGGAACAAGCCGGATATGATCCTTCTTCAGGTTCTCTACGTACTGCGGGAAATCACGGAACTCCTCATTTACCGTAAAATCTTTATAGTTATCCATATAGTCAATATCCATATAAACCATATCTATCGGAATATGATTTTCCCTGTATTTTTCTGCCACCGTAACAAAATCTTCCGGCGTTTTATATCCCCAGCGGCTCTGCCCGAAGCCAAACGCGAATTTCGGCGCAATATAGCTTCTGCCAATCATCTTCCGAAACTGCTTTGTAATATCGTATGGATTTTCGCCTGTGATAACATACAGATCAAGATCTGCCCTGTCACAGAAGATATGAAGCTCGTCCGATCTTGTGTAACCGACATCAAAGGTGAGTGTTGACGGATAATCAAAGTAAAGTCCAAACGTCTGCTCCCCTGACACAATCATAAAATTATGCGAAGCATACAGCGAGTATACATCCTCATGATGATGGGCATTATCTGAATTGTTGCTGATATACTGGTAGCCGCGTTTGTTGATGCCGCGGTTTGCTTCACCAAGTCCATATACGATATCTTCATCCCGAAGCCTATAAGTGAAAGAAAATCCTTCCTGCAAATGAATGGTGCCAAACTCCGGCATTCCTTCCGATGCTGCAAATTGCTCTGTCACTGATTCTGTTGGAAACGGGGTTCCATAGGTATATTTTTTAATCATTTCGCATTCTCCTTCCGATTGTTTTGTTCTGCGTTTTGTTAATATCATTATATTGTCAAGTAAGCTAATATTCTTGCATTATATTCGTCATTTTATAACACAATATTGACTTTTCTTGAAATATATCATATTTTAACAATAAGAATTTATGCAGACACAGGTCTGGCATGACATCTAATTACAAAAAGGGGAAAGATATACGATATGAACCAGGACATTTCTCTAAAAGAAAATATTCATTACGGAACAAAAGAACATCCTATTTCCAGATTACATTTTGATACAGGGGCCGGTACACCCTATCCGGAATATTTCTTTGTTGCGCGCCACTGGCACCACTATATGGAAATTCTCTATATTGAGAAGGGGAGCTTTGAATTTGAAATCAATCTGCAGAGCTTTACCTTATCACAAGGAGATATCTGTATCCTGAATCCCGGTGACCTGCATCAGATCAAGGGGAATTCCTCCGATACCAAGCACAACGTGATCTTATTCGACCCGTGTATTCTGGATTTTTCCTATGAAGATGAAATGCAGGAAAAATGTATCAGACCACTGATAAACCAACTGGCTCTATTGCCAAATATCTACCATTGCGGTTCATCCATCCATGCCGCCCTTTCACCTAAAATCAAGGCTCTTATGGATACTGCCGCAGAAATGGATTACGGCTGGTATATGACAAGCAAACTACTGATTCTCGATATTATATCATCCATTTATACAGCCAGTCTCATGCAATCTGTCCAAAAGGCACACGCACAGACAAATCAAAAGAAAATACAGAACTATAAGTCTGTCATCTCGTATATGGAGCATAATTATAACCAGCCGGTCACTTTGCAGGATCTGGCAGATACCATCCCTTGCAACAGCCAGTATCTCTGCCGTTTTTTCAAGGATATTGCAGGTGTTTCTCCGATTCAGTATCTGCTTAATTACCGCATTCAAAAGGCATGTATTCTGCTTGAAACGACAAACAATCCAGTGCTTGATATCGCACTGGATTGCGGATTTGAAAATGTCAGTTATTTTATTCGCAAATTTAAAGAAATTATGTGTTGTACGCCCAAAGCCTATCGGAACAAACATACGCAAAGGTAATACAGGCGAATTATTCTCCGTGCTGCCATCCGATCGTTTATTATTCCCTGGATGGCGGGCAATTCTGCGGCTGGATGTTCCCGCTTCCACCGTATCGCCCGGATCTTTCTGCAGTGCTCCAAGGGCACCGTTCGATATTCTTCCCAGATTTTTCACGGTCCTTCCACCTATGGACGAAGTAAACTTACAGGAAGCCTCAAAGCTTTCCGGGTGCAATCCGTAGCATTCTGTCAAGGCTGCCTGCGAAGCACCCCAGACATCCCGAGCTTCATTTATAATCATCTGTTTTTTTGTCTTATCGATATACCCAAGCAATGTCGGAACCAGAAACGCCATTTTCCGCCTTATGCATGGGAGCGAACACGCACCGTGTTTATTCAGTGCAGGATTTTCGGCCATGATTTTCTGAGCGCCGCATAAGAGATCAGAAAGTTTGCAAGCCAGCCGGCTGGTACGGCAAGCCAGACAAATGCGATTCCAAACCTCGGTGCACAGATCAAAGCAACCGCCAGACGAATTGCAAGATTTACCATATTGGCAACCAGAAACGGCCTCATGATTCCGAGTCCGCGAAGGACTCCATCTGTCGCCATCTTGATACCCATGAAGATGAAAAAATACCCAAGCCACCTCATATAATTCCCGGATACCTGATATGCAAAAGCAGTTCCGTCTTTTCCCAGGAACAACGAGGAAATCTGCGTATGCAGTGTTTCAATGACGATAAACGCAAGGATTGCAAAACTCGCATCTAACACCAATGCAGCATGATAGCCCTTCTTGATACGCTGTGGTTTCTTCGCACCAAGATTCTGGGAAACGTATGGGGACACCGCATTGCCAATAGATACAAATATCAGTGAAAAAACATTTTCTACCCTCATCGTCGCAGCATAACCGGCAAGTGCCTGTGTACCGAAAGGATTTACAACTGCCTGTACGATCATCATACCGATCGACACTGTAGACTGCTGGAGAACTGACGGTACGGCAATTTGAAGCATCGAATATAACTCCTGTCCGTCAAACCATTCAAACTGACATTTATACCGTCTCATTCTATAAAGGAAAATCAGAAATGAAAAGACCGCGGAAATCCCCTGTGCAATAAGTGTTGCCAGAGCCGCACCAAATACGCCGAGACCAAGTCCGGCTACCATCCAAAGATCCATAAAAATATTTAATACGGATGAAAAAATCAGAAGAACCAATGGAATTCTGGATTCACCGATGGAAGTAAACATCGTTGAGAGGATGTTGTACATAAACAGAAATGGGAATCCCACAAAATAAACCCGCAGATACAGCACTGCTTCATCCAGTATATCAGGAGGTGTTTGTAATAAACTCATCATTGAATGTGATAACCCGAAACCAAAAATTCCCAGTAGTATACTTAAAATTAGGAAACTGATTAATGATGTTGATACAATGGTCTTCATTTTACTATAATTTCTTGCACCAAAATAACGGCTCACAAGCACCCCGGCACCTACCCCGGCGCCAAGTGCCACACAAATAAATACATTTGTGAGAGCAGCGCATGCTCCGACAGCCGCAAGTGCAGATGAACCGACAAACTGACCGACAATAATTGAGTCAGCCATATTATATACTTGTTGGAAAAAACTACCCAGAATCATAGGCATGGCAAAAACTGTCAGTGCTTTAAGGGGCACATCTGTAATTAAATATTCATCCTTTGATTCATCCTTTGACATTCTCTTATTTCTCCTTGAATTTCTCGTTTTTATTCTCTCCCCATATACCCCCTGATATAATTCACAGCATCACTTATTTCATCAATAATCTTATCTGGAATCTGCAGATTATACTGTCTTAAATCCACATCCTGTAATAACTGTCCAAGGCTTGTACCCTGATTGTATTGGACAATAAACAGGCTGTATAGAGGTATTTTGTCCCCGAATACATCCATATAATTATTAACAAGTGAGAAGTTGATAGTTCCTAGCATTGTGTGACATTCAACAAGATACAATTTATCGGGAATGTAGTCATACACATGCATTTTATCATTCTTAATCTCTTCTAACAATAATTCCTGCCCATTTTCTGATTCAGCATCCGTATCTTCTTCATAAAAATCTGATTCTGACGCAGCAGCTGTATCCTCATTTGAAGGAATTTCTTCTGCTGTCTCCGGGAATTCTGATATATCTATTCCTTCAAACAAAGTACTCATATCCCCCAGATTATTATCTTTTTCTCTCTCCCCAGCCTTGAGATCCCAGTCATCAACAAACTGCTTATAATTGCCATAATTGTTCTTAAGAAATTCCATGTTATCATATATTTCCTGTTCATTGACTCTCATCTTTACAATGGTAAGAATTGCATTGCCAAGCTGATCAATCGTTCCCACATATTTGCCTGTAAATACATCGTCCTTTAACACAAGCGACAGAAATAATGGTTCTCCTGACATATTTTTATAACCGGTATCAACAAATACATTAGTTGCATCATAACTTGTTACCATCTTAAGCTTAACATCCATATATATAATATGTTCATATGGATCAGCCAGAACATAATCTATTATCTTTGATATGGTTGGTGTCTCCACTGTTTCATCCACATTTTTTCTAATATTATATAAAACTTCTTCTTCTTTTCTCAAATAAATATTCTTATATATATTGGTCATTGCCCCTGCCTCCCCTCTCACTGTAAAAGCTTCATAAGTTCAGGAACAACCGCCTTCAATTGTTTCTGTACCTCATAAGGAATCTTTCCATAATCAATATTATCTGCCATATGAATTATTGCAGTATACTGATATTGCGGAATTGTTAATGTATATGCACTTCCGACAAACAAAGAATTAATAATACTTACATTAATCTTTCCAAATAATGTCGTTATCTCCGCTATTACATATGTACCCTTCTTAACCTCATAGACAACCGGCAAACTATTAATATTCATGCTCTGGATAATTGTCTTCTCCATCTCCACGGCATAATTACTATCATCACCGGTATACATCATCTCCTGCTTTTCTTTTATCTTGTTACTGATAAAATCGACAGTTTTAGGAATCAGTGGCTTTAGTTCTCTTTTAGCACGCTGCCATCCAATCAGATAGCTATAATAAACAATGTCATTCTTGTGCGCCTTATTAAATGGCAGTATGGATAATGAAGCTGCTATCTTGTTAAGCGTCCCACAGTAGCTTCCTACAAATGCATCGCCTCTCTTAGTAAGATTAATATAAATAAGTTCTTTAGTATCAGGTTTTATATATCCTGTTTCAACCAGGGCATTAGTCGCTTTATGAACACTTTGTGGTGCCATTGAAGCATCCATATGATAAATTCTGTTTTCTATATCTTCATTGACATATGCAACAATATCTTCAACACTAATCTGACCAGCGTACACATGAAGCAGATAAGCTATATTATTCTTAAGACTCTCAACTCCCTTAATTGTATAGCCTTCTGCAATAGTAGCATTCCGTGATTCCACACTGACCCCTTTACTTTGATTACTAAAAACTCTCTTATTTCCTGATGGACAATAAAATGTGAGGTATTTGGCATCAATTTGTGCAAAATAATTCTCAATATCAGCATTCGCTTTTTCTAATGTCCTGATACACTGCCTTTTTCTGCTCTTCTCAAGTCTTCTGTTATCAAGAATCATTGCCAGCTCATTTGTCGGAATCCTTGTATCATCAAATGACCACTTGATAAGCGGTAATCCAGCATCTTTTAATCTTTTATTAAGGTTATTCGGATTCTGTGAATAATGTGTATCACTTATAAATGCTTTAATTTCCTTATGCTTAGGTGCATTAACATCATATAATGCTTCACTGTTCTTATGCATTACATGCCTCATGTCAGAGGCCCATTCAAGTACATCACACTGCTGTTCTGTCAGGCTGTCAGCCAGATTCGCAGATGTAGCTATTTCCTTGTTCCGCTCCATTCGCATTTTTACATATTCTTTTGATAAACTTATAAATATCCCTTCCTTCTATATTATTTTTAAACTTGACAAATGCTGTTTATATTATAATCTTTTTCACATGTAATTCCAATTAATTTATGACAAATCTGGGCATTTCAAGAAAACATTTTTCTCAGTCGGAATATGCAAAAAGCGCCCAGAAACTGCCCCGCAGCCTATCCGCTGCTTCGGTCTCTGAACGCTGTTATTCTCTTATAGATTTCTTCAATGTTATTATTCGTTAAAATGTGCATTTCTTCGAAGTTTTATTCTGGCTTTTGTAACTTTCTTCTGGATTATGGCAAAACACCATTGTATTCCGGCTTCCTCCCGTCCTGCTCTATCCTTACACCTAAAGTCTCATGTGCCAGATACCCGCTTCCTATAAATTCATAATACATCTCACTTTTATAGGTAAAATTTCTCTGTTTTCTTCTGTAAGTCCTGTGTAAATCACTTTCTTTTAATGATTTTTCCTATAAATGTCTCATTTTCCGTAACTTTATAGGCAAATGTCGCAACTATTTCTATAGTCATTATCATTTCTGTCCCATAAAACTTTCAAAAATGCGACTACCTATAGGTATCATGTTATTCATACTGTTCTCTAGGGTGACAAAATAGTCATGGTTATCCCTATCGGACTTCTGTATCATATTATACATTCTTCTCCCCAGACACTCATCGCACTAACTGAACAAATCCTGAAAATACATAATAATCAACCCCGACCCCAGCAATAGTACAAAGATTGATACAGCCGCAAATGACAACACAATCAATCTTATAATTGTATTTCTTTTATCATCAGGATTCTTTTTCTTCCGGATAAAATACACCGGCAGCATCAAAATCTTTCGTGGTGAGCCAGTAGATTCTATCCATAAATACAATAAACTTACCCCATTGTTTTCCGATAAAACATATATGAATAAACTACTGGCAGAATGCATGGTACAATGACTAGAGCAAGAAATATCCACACATTTTGAAATGGTGAGGTTACAATCATTGCAATTCCCCCAATTACCATACATTTTCCGCCAAATCTATGTGTATGATACCAGTTGTCAGAATCATTCAATGCCCACGGAATGCGAAAACCAATGCTATAGTTTGGTTTTACCTTTGGAATAAAATTGCCTAAAATAAGATACAAAATTCCAACTAACAATCCGCAGACAAATCCAATATTGAGCTTATATCCCAAATTATATACATAGAGAATATTGCAATTAACCAAAGAAATCACCGGACAAATCCACATAACAACACGGAATACCTTTTTGCTTATATTTTTTCTCTTGGGGTCAATATTAGTTGCAACTATACATATAAAATGAAAAAACAGCATCATTACCGGAAGTCCAAAGACTGCAAATGCTTTAGAACAATACCCATCTGGTTGATTGTCAACTCCAAAATGTGTTGCGACAGAAGCTGGCAGCTGTCTCCATAAAAGTAAACCTATAAAGATTGGAAGTAATGTTATGACAGATGTTAATATTAACATTTTTTTATGTTGTTTAATCATGGTCTTTTTCTCCTTTTAATTCACTAATCCATAATAAAATCTCCTCAAGCACAGTAGCGTTAAGCTCATAATAAATATATTTGCCCTCCCGCTCGTTTCGAATTAAATCAGCTTCCTTCAAAACAGACAGGTGTCTGGAAACTGCCGCACCCGAAATTGAAAAATGATTGCTAATCTCTCCAGCAGACATTCGGGACTGTTTAAGCAGATTAAGTATCTCGCGTCTTGTAGGATCAGCAAGCGCCTGAAGCGTATCCTGCATGCTCACATTCATCCCTCCTTCATTTAACATTTAACTTAAATGTTAAATGAATTATAACACACCACCTTTATTTGTCAAGAACACAATTCCTTTTATCAATGCTGAGTATCTTTCCGTCTTATTTTTAATATTGTCTTCATTAACACCATAATAACTATATAAATCTTTCCTCTCAAACTCTGCTATAAACACACTAGTTTCCTATAAATTCATGAAAAATACGCTGGTTAAAAAAAGGGGGGGAAGAACCTAATCTTCCCACCCTTTGTACATTTACTATTCTTATTTATCGTATTCCAGATAAGCACCCTTCATTGGGCTTGTTGCAAGTTCACTGAATAATCCTAATACGCCCTTCTTATATTTGCGTTCTTTAGGTTTCCACTGTTTTCTTCTTTCCATAAGAATCTTATCTATCTCTTCAGGTGTCATTCTCTTTCCTGCAACAGCTTCAGCTATCAATCAGTCATTTAATTATCTATTCATTTTTCTTGCTTTTACAGCAAAGATATAAAGGGTTATACCACAGCTAAGAATAATACATAAAGTAAGCCACAGTGCAATATTGCTGTTATCACCAGTCTGTGGTGTTTCAACCTTATTATCAGACGCTTCAGTTACATTTTCTGTTGAATTACCTGTAAGCTGTTGTCTCGTTATAAGATATGTTGAGCAGTGATCCTGCTCTACTGTCATATAACCGTCATTATCAACTATTGCTGACATCATGCTGATTATGGTACCATCATCTAAGAGCTGGCTGTAGTAAAGTGTCTGGCCTGCATAGGCTTTTCCAACATTTAACCTGATGCTTGCTCTGGCTGGAAGCATACCTGAATAATTGTATACTATCTTGGATACGAATATATCCTCGGTTACATCTTCCGGCATATCTCCGGCTTCTTTTATATCAGAAGTAATCGCTGTTGAAAAGTCATAGATTTCAACCTGTGATACTTCTGACATAGTTCCTTTGGCAAATGTAAATGTAACATCGTTATTGGATTTGATAACAACATTATTTGCTTTGTTATCTTCTATAAGCTTTTTGATTTCATCAGCCTTAATAGTTGTGCTGCCGTCTGATACATCTACTACTGTATTAGTGGTGCTTGACTCTGGTGTCGATGGCTTCTCATCTGCTGGTGTATCTGTTGTGTTGTCAGATGGATTATTGGTTGTGTCTCCTTTTGAATTATCTGTCGTATTATCACTAGATGATTTAGCTGTAAATGTAAGCCTATCTGCTACACATTCAACATTATAAAGACCTTCTATCTCTGTACCGTCATACTTGTATCCGTCTGGAAGATTATCACTTCCCACTACAGGATTGTATGTTGCTACAGGATTGTCATAATCAATAAGCCATAATTCATCATTGCTTCGTTCATCTACACCAAGCTTTTCAAGAAGCTTACATATTCTATAATATGATGTTTTATTTTCATAAACATATGCAGATACATACTTTTCATTTGTTGCTGTATTGATTATAACCTGACTTGTTCCGCCGCTTCCACTGTCTGACTCATAATATGAAATTGGATTGTCTAATGTGGTCTTGGTATATCCAGCAGGGATATTATCATATTCACCTACTTTGTCAGCATAATATACATCGCCCATAGCTTTCTTTGTAGTAAGCTTATATAATGTATAAGTCACTTTAGCAGGTTCAATATATGTCAGCTCTTTAATATAATATAATGAAGTATTATCTGTCTCATTCTTATATACTATATTAGTTGTATAAGGGTCGTACTCATAATACCTGGCACATAATCTTGATATTTCCAGCGGATGTGAAACATTATATGTCACATTTTCCTTTAATGTTCCATTATCCTTAATTGGCTTGTTAGTGAGATTATCGCTTGTATACACTACTGCCTTTGAACCAGAATATATTGTAACATTACAGGTGTCTGCAACTGAAAGCACCGAATTAGTTCCCTCAGCAAAGAAAGCTATTCCATAATCATCTGATTTGTCTGCATTAATTACCAAAGAACCATTACCACTTATATTGATTGAACCGCCCCAGGCATCACCATATGAACCTATACTTCTGATTTCATTATCACCAACAAGGTTAATCTTGAAATCGTCACCCATCATATTAGTAACTATTACTGTTGTAGAGCTTTTATAATTATTTAATGTAAGTGTATTAGACTCTCTGTCATAAGACATTCCATCTATGGAATTAGTGCCTTCTGATGAGAATAGCAGATTACTTTCCTCTCCATTTCTTACATTAATATAAGCATAAGCCCAATCACCAGTATCACATGGTCCATTGGCAGCTTTTACTTGTGGTACTGCAAATGAAACTGCTGCCGATACAGCAAGCACAACAGCTGTAACTAATGCTGCCATTTTCTTACTATGACATTTTTTGTTTTTCACCATAAACTTTGTTCCTCCTGTTTCTTATATTTTTATGCTGCTATATTACTTTATTTATCCTTATAATTACAGTTGTCATATATCCCAATCTGCCAGAAAATGACAAAAATAGGCGTGGGACTAACGTCCCACGCCCATTTTTTCACTTAAAACCACCAGTTATTGCGAGTTCTACGAAAAAACAAATCATACCGCTAGCTATTAAACTGGATATGCCTTATTCTCTGTATCAGCCTTAGCAGGGTCAACCTTCTTCTGCTGTGCTTCTCTATACTTGAAGAACTCAGTAGCAACTGCTGGGAATAATGCGTATGAAAGCACATCTTCATCCTGCTGCTTGTACTGCTGTACGACTGGGTCATTCTTGAACTTCTCAAGCTGTGGCTCAATAAGATCTGCCGGACGGCAGGTAATAGGTGTAGCATCACCTATAGCCTTCTTCTGTACTTCTGGGTTAAATGGCTTAATTGTCTGTCCGAATTCACCCATAAGAACCTTCTTAGATTCCTTAGTAATCATCTTATAACGCTCGCCCTGTAATACATTAAGAACAGCCTGAGTACCAACAATCTGTGATGAAGGAGTAACAAGAGGTGGTTCACCATAATCTTTACGAACTCTTGGGATTTCCTCTAATACATCTCTGTACTTGTCCTCTGCACCAGCTTCCTTAAGCTGTGATACAAGGTTAGAAAGCATACCACCAGGTACCTGATATAATAATGTCTTAATATTAACACCAAGAACCTTAGTATTCATAAGACCTGACTTTAATGCTTCTTCTCTCATTGGCTGGAAGTAAGCAGCTATCTCTGCAAGAAGGTTCTGGTCAAGACCTGTATCGTACTCTGTACCCTTAAATGCCTCTACCATAACTTCTGTAGCCGGCTGTGATGTTCCCATTGAGAATGGTGACATAGCTGTATCAATAATATCAGCACCTGCTTCTACTGCTTTTAAGTATGTCATTGAAGCTACACCAGATGTATAATGTGTATGCATCTGAATAGGAAGAGATGAACCATCCTTTAATGCCTGTACAAGCTCTGTAGCCTTGTATGGAAGCAAAAGTCCAGCCATATCCTTGATACAGATAGAATCTGCACCCATGTCTTCAATTCTCTTAGCTGTCTCTTTCCAGTAATCAAGTGTATAAGCATCACCTAATGTATAAGAAAGAGCAATCTGAGCATGTCCTTTTTCCTTCTTGGCAGCCTTAACAGCTGTCTCTAAGTTTCTTAAATCATTAAAGCAATCGAAAATACGGATAATATCAATACCGTTAGCAATTGACTTCTGAACAAAGTACTCAACTACATCATCTGCGTAATGATTGTAACCTAATATATTCTGTCCTCTGAAAAGCATCTGAAGCTTAGTATTCTTGAATCCATCTCTAAGCTTACGAAGTCTTTCCCATGGATCTTCCTTAAGGAATCTGAGTGAAGCATCAAATGTAGCTCCTCCCCAGCACTCTACTGAATGATAACCAACCTTATCCATCTTATCTACGATAGGAAGCATCTGCTCTGTTGTCATTCTTGTAGCTATAAGAGACTGATGTGCATCACGCAATACTGTCTCAGTAATCTTTAAAGGTTTTTTAACCTGTTCTGCCATAATATCCTCCTTTTACATAACGCCAAACATGGCCATAAATGTACCGGCTGCAACCGCTGTACCAATAACACCGGCAACGTTAGGTCCCATAGCATGCATCAGAAGGAAGTTAGAAGGATCTGCCTCAGAACCAACCTTCTGCGAAACTCTGGCTGCCATAGGAACCGCAGATACACCTGCTGAACCAATAAGCGGATTAACCTTACCATGTGTAACAAGACACATAATCTTACCAAATAACACACCTGCTGCAGTACCAAATGCGAATGCAATAAGTCCTAATGCAACAATCTTTAATGTATCAAGGTTAAGAAATGCTTCTGCACTTGTTGTAGCACCAACTGATGTTCCAAGGATAATAACAACTATGTACATAAGTGCATTAGAAGCTGTCTCTGCAAGCTGCTTAACAACTCCACTTTCCTTGAAAAGGTTACCTAACATGAGCATACCAACAAGTGGTGCTGTTGTAGGAAGAATAAGTACTACTACTACAGTAACTACTATAGGGAAAAGAATCTTCTCAAGCTTAGAAACAGGTCTTAACTGTTCCATCTTAACTTCTCTTTCCTTCTTAGTTGTTAAAAGCTTCATAATTGGTGGCTGGATAATAGGAACCAGTGACATATATGAATATGCTGCTACTGCAATAGGTCCCATATATTTAGTCTGACCAAGTTTACCTGCAAGGAATATTGAAGTAGGACCATCTGCACCACCAATAATTGATATAGCTGCTGCTGCCTTATCTGGGAATCCCATAAATATAGCCATAATGTAAGCAGCAAATATACCAAACTGTGCTGCTGCACCTAAAAGGAAACTCTTAGGATTAGCGATAAGTGGACCAAAGTCTGTCATCGCACCAACACCAAGGAAGATAAGTGATGGCAGAATACTCCATTCATCTAATAAATAAAAATAATGTAACAAACCACCTACGCCATTGCTTGAATCTTCAATAGATAACATAATATCCGGGAAAAGATTAACAAGTAACATACCAAATGAAATAGGTACTAAAAGCAGAGGTTCATATTCTTTTTTGATTGCCAAATACATGAAAAACAGCGCAACCAGAATCATCAGATAATTACCCCAAGTGAGGTTAAAGAATGCTGTCTGGTGAACGAGGTTTCCCAATGTTGATAAAATATATTCCATTTTTTACCTCCGTATATTATCTCTACACAACTAATTGATATATCAATTAGTTCATAGAAACTAATACTTTACCTGACTCTACTGAATCACCAGCTGCACACTCAACTGTAGCAACTGTACCATCCTGTGGTGCACAGATTTCATTTTCCATCTTCATAGCTTCAAGAACGAGTAATACATCACCCTTCTTAACTGCTGTGCCCGCATTAACGTTAACCTTAAGAATCTTACCAGGCATTGGTGCATTGACCTTTACTGCACCCTGTGCGCCTGCTGGTGCTGCAGCCTTTGGTGCTGCCTTAGGAGCTGCTGCTTTTGGTGTTGCTGCCTTAGCTGCACCTGCTGTGCTTCCTGTTCCTTCTTCTACAGTAACATCATATACATTACCATTAACTGTTATTGTATAATTCTTCATAATTTATTTCCTCCTGCTATTAACCTTTCTAATTGAACGAACTACAAGTCCGTCTGTAGATGTATTCTCTGATGCAGCAATAGCTGCTGTTATAACTGCTATAAGTTCAAGATCATCAACTTCTTCATCCTGCTCTTCGCTTGAAACTATCTGAGCAATAGCATTATCAACACCCTGGGCATCATTAGATGCTTCATTCTTAGCCTTATTTTTGTTCTCAAACTTATTGATGTACTTAAATAATGAAATAATGAATGAAATAAATATAAGTACAACGAATACTGTTCCCATACCGATAAGAGTATTCATTACTGCTTTATACATCTTCTGTCCTGTAGTATATGATGGATTTATAGCACCATTTTCAAGTGTATAGTCATCATTAATTACGAATTCAAATGTACATTTATCATTCTTCTCATATGAAGTATCAACTGTAATAGTACATAACTCACCTGTCTTGCTATTGAGTTCTACATTAATTTCATTGATACTCTTTAAAGCACCTAACTCACCTCTTGTGCTATTCCAGCTATTATAAAAAGCTATTGTCTTAACACTAATTCCACTCTGGTCAACAATGTATAACTTATTATTTACCATTGTAAGTGATTGAGCTGCCTCTGCATCCGCTGTTATCTTAGCAGAATCATTCTTATCAAGATATGTAATCATATCTTTAACCCAGTCTACAAGATAAGCCTCACTGGCATCAAGCTGCTGCTGTTTTAATTCTGTCTTGGCACTTGCTGTTGATATAGTGCCATTAGATGAACTGCAGGCTGTCATACAGAATACACAGATAAGTAATGAGAATAACACTAAGAACTTTTTAAACTTAATTTTCTTCATATTATCACCTCTTCAATTATACTGTGCCATGCTTCTTATCTGCACGAACCTCTCTTTTATCAAACAACATTTCAAATGCTGCAATAATGTACTTTCTTGTATCTTCTGGGTTAATAATTGTATCAACATAACCTCTTGCAGCTGCCTGCTCAACGCTTGACTGTAATGCTGCATATTCAGAAGCCTTTTCATTAATCTTAGCTGTAACATCATCTGCTGCTGCGATTTCATCAGCATACATAATCTTAGCAGCTAAAGAAGCATCCATCATACCGATGCTTGCCTGTGACCAGGCATATACCATATCTGCACCTACTGACTTAGAATTCATAGCTACATATGCACTTCCATAAGCTTCACCTGTAATTACATTAACCTTTGGCACATCTGCGTTAGAAAATGCATATACTAACTTAGCAGCTGCCTTGGCAATTGTCTTCTCAGCTCTTACATTAGCTTCAAAGCCCTTAACATTAGTAAGTGAAAGCACTGGTATTTCAAATGCGTTACAGAATGTTACGAATTCGGCTGCCTTATAAGCTCCATCTGTAGTTAATACAGCTGCAAACTCTTCTGCCTTTTCGCCATTCTCATCATATATTGCTGTTCTGTTAGCAACAGCACCAACTGTAACTCCATCAAGCTGAATGAAGCCAGTTACCATTTCCTTAGCATATTCAGCCTTAACTTCTACAAATAATCCATCATCTGAAATATCTGTAAGAGCAAGTGCAGCATCAGCTATCTCTGCTGACATATCAGCGCATACTCTGTTAAGGTCGTCCTGATTATCTGTGTATACAGCACCTTCCTCATTATTAGATGGAAGCATTGATACAAGCTGTCTTACTCCATTAGCGATTGTTTCTTCATCACCAATGAAATCTGCAACACCTGCTTTAGCCATAAATTCTGCACTTGATGTATCAAGCTTAGATTCATAGTTGCCATCTAATGCGTTAGGACTGTTAACAAATAACTTAGCCTTCTTTTCTTCCACAAATACGAAATCTGAAAGTTCTGCAAGAACAGCAAGACCTCCACCACATTCACCGTATACGGCTGTAATCTGTGGAACAATTCCAGAAGCTAATGACATATTCTTATAAATCTGTCCAAAGCCGTCAAGGGCGTCTGTTGCTTCCTGAAGTCTTAAACCTGCGCAGTCAATCAGACCAATCACAGGAGCTCCCATTTTCATTGCCTTCTCATAAAGATTAGCAATCTTCTTGGCATGCATCTCACCAATTGTTCCGCCTAACACAGCAGCATCCTGGCTATACACATACACAAGATTTCCATTGATAACTCCATATCCTGTGATTACACCATCAGATGGAGCCTTTTTTTCCTGCATGTTAAAATCTGTTGCTCTTGCTGTAACAGCCGCTCCGATTTCAACAAAACTGCTATCATCAAGAATTGCTTCGATTCTTGATAAAGCCTGTGTAGTATTACTCATCACCGAGACCTCCTCTTTGTTATATATTGCTTAATGCAAACAACTATTGTTTATTTTATAACAATGTAAGTTAAATTACAAGAGATTTGTTGTTGCTTTCCACGTTATTTTGTTAATTTTATACGCATTTTTCATTAATTTTGCACATAGGACATATATGTTATTAATCTTTTGTTTCAAGAACTATAATAAGTCCTTTATGAACCTTAATTATTCCCTGTTCATCTTCCACTTCGTTGCTCTGGCATATACTTAATCCCTGCTTTAATTCATAATTATCAAGCGTATATTTAAATCCCTCAAGGCTTAAACTGACATTTTCTGACATAGGAATAATTGACACATATCTTCCATACTGGCTGTCTTTACGAATTATATGTATTCCATCAGCCTCACTTAAAAGATATATATAATTGTGCTCATCAACTATATGGCAGTCCTTTCCACAATCAGCCGCCACCTTCATATTTCCTATATTGGTAATTGTGTGATCCATTCTTGTTCCTGTCGCACCAAGTATATATATGTCTGTTGCACCCTTTTTAAGTGCTGTCATAATCGCAAGATGTGTGTCGGTATAATCTTTTTCTTTAGGATATATCTCAAATTCAGTATTACTCTTATATCTGTCAAGCACATCTTTATCTACTGAATCGTAATCTCCAAGCAGAAAATCCACCTTCAATCCAAGCTTATCAGCATACTCAAGACCGCTGTCAGCCGCTATGCAATAATCAAATGTCTGATTATCAAGCCATTCTTTCGCCCACGCAACATTAATACTTCCACCTGTAACAATAAGAGTCTTGCTCATCTTCTATAACCTCCTTTTTAATTATCAATCTTTTAAATTTTCTGTCCATGTTCTTTAATTTTTCACATTTATACTTTATAATTAACCCAATAGTAATTAAGCGTATATATTTTAATAAGCAGACAGCATTTTCATTCTGCTTACATCTGGTAATAGTACCACATTTTACTGCTTATATATAGTTTAATTTACGCGAAGCATTTTAATGCTACATATTACATATTATTTATATACACAGAAAGGAGATTATTGTGAGCAGCTTAAATTCACAGTCAGACAATACAGTTGATGAACACATCATTGACGAAGCTAAGCAATCTGGCATTTCTGAAAAAGAAGCCAAAAATATTATCGAGGAAGAAGAAGGCATTGAGCTTTTACAGCACTCTGGCAATCTGTATGAGTCAACAGATGACAAATATAAAGATAACTTGTCGTCTGCAATAACTTTTTTTGCATGCGGTGCTGCTGGAATTATAATTCTTATTCTTAATGACATCGGAATATTAAAGTTTGTAACAAAAGGTAGTTCTAATTTCATACTTGTAAATGTTGTTCTTGGTCTTTTATTTGTTGGATTTATCGCAATAGGTTTCTGGTCATTAAAGTATTCCAAGAAAATCAAGTCAAACGCCTCTATCGAAAATGAAGCAACGGACACTATTATCAACTGGCTTAATGACAATGTAACCAAAGAAGACATTGAAGGTTCTTACAACAATGATATTGCAGAAGAAATGAAATATTTCAACAGAAGTGATTACATCAAAAATGCTATTATGAAACAGTTCCCTGACACGTCCGAAGGGTTATGTGACACAATCTCTGATAAATACATTGACAGCATTTTCAATATGTAAATCAACTTTACAAAAACAAAAAGAATATACAGGCTTCTATAAAAAGCATACAATCAGCTTTATAAAAATACTGGCTTCCATAGAACCATACAGTCTGCTATAAAATCACACAGCCTGTCAATGCTAAATATTACCCAGCTATAATCAGGCTATAACATAAGATAAACAAAAGCTGTTGATTTATTATCTAAACACTGATAATAAATCAACAGCTTTTTACTATTATTGCAAATATAATTACTTACTTTGAAAGGTACTCATCAATACCCTTAGCAGCAGCTTTACCAGCTCCCATAGCAAGAATAACTGTTGCAGCACCTGTAACAGCATCACCACCAGCGTATACGCCTTCCTTAGATGTCTGTCCATTAGCTTCTTCTGCTACAATACATTTCCTCTTATTAATCTCAAGACCCTTAGTTGTAGATGAGATAAGTGGGTTAGGTGATGTACCAAGTGACATTATAACTGCATCAAGATCCATTACGAATTCTGAATCAGGGACTTCAACAGGCTTTCTTCTTCCAGAAGCATCTGGTTCGCCAAGTTCCATCTTAACACACTTAATACCTGTAACATTACCCTTATCATCAGTAAGGACTTCTGTTGGGTTAGTAAGAAGGTCAAATATAATACCCTCTTCTTTAGCGTGATGTACTTCTTCTGCTCTTGCAGGAAGTTCTTCCTCACTTCTTCTGTATACAATATGTACCTCAGCACCAAGTCTTAATGCTGTTCTTGCGGCATCCATAGCAACGTTACCACCACCAACGACAGCAACCTTCTTAAATCTTGCTATTGGTGTATCATAATCCTCTCTGAAAGCTTTCATAAGATTGCTTCTTGTAAGGTATTCATTAGCTGAGAATACTTCATTAGCATTTTCTCCTGGGATACCCATAAATCTTGGAAGACCAGCACCTGAACCGATAAATACAGCATCAAAACCTTCTTCATTAATAAGCTGGTCAATTGTCATTGACTTACCGATTACTACGTTAGTTTCAATCTTAACGCCAAGCTTCTTAACATTTTCAATCTCTGATGCAACAACTGTCTTCTTTGGAAGACGGAATTCTGGAATGCCATATACTAATACTCCACCAGCTTCGTGAAGTGCTTCAAATATTGTAACATCATATCCCATCTTAGCAAGGTCACCGGCACAAGTAAGTCCTGAAGGACCTGAACCGATAACAGCCACTTTCTTACCCTTCTTCTCTGTTGGCATCTCTGGTGATACATTGTTCTCTCTAGCCCAGTCAGCTACGAATCTTTCAAGCTTACCAATTGATATAGCTTCGCCCTTAATTCCTCTTATACACTGACCTTCACACTGTGTTTCCTGTGGACATACACGGCCACATACAGCAGGTAATGCAGATGACTTTCCAATAACCTTGTAAGCTTCTTCAAAATTACCTTCTTTTACATTATGTATGAATTCCGGAATATTGATTGATACTGGACATCCCTGTACACATTTAGCATTCTTACAATTAAGGCAACGTGTTGCTTCTTCCTGTGCCTCTTCTGCATTATATCCAAGGCATACCTCATCAAAGTTCTTATTCCTTACATCTGGAGCCTGTTCCCTTACTGGAACTTTCTTCATAACATCCATTATATATACCTCTTTTCCGTTGATTAATTACATTGTCCACATCCACCGTGATGTGTATCTCCTTCAAGGGCTGCAAGCATAGCTCTGCCCTCTTCTGTCTTATATGTCTGCTGACGTTTCATAGCCTGGTCAAAGTCTACTAAATGTCCATCGAACTCCGGTCCGTCTACACAAGCGAACTTAATCTCATCACCAACCTGAAGTCTGCATGCACCACACATACCTGTACCATCAACCATAATAGGGTTCATACTTACAACTGTAGGTATACCTAATTCCTTAGTTAAAAGACAGACGAATTTCATCATAATCAATGGTCCAATTGCTATACATTTGTCATACTTCTTACCCTGTGCATAAAGATCTTTAAGTACATCTGTACCCATACCTTTTCTTACATAGCTGCCATCATCAGTTGTTATATAAAGATTACCTGCCACTGCCTTCATCTCTTCTTCTAATAAGATAAGGTCTTTGTTCTTAGCTCCAACGATAACATCAACATCTACACCATGCTCATGAAGCCATTTTACCTGAGGATATACTGGTGCTGTACCTACACCACCTGCTATAAATACGATATTCTGCTTCTTTAAATCCTCAATATTCTCGTGAATTAATTCTGAAGGGCATCCTAATGGACCAACGAAATCACTAAAAGCATCACCTGCTTTAAGGTGAGACATTTTTTCTGTTGATGCTCCTACTATCTGGAATACAATTGTTATTGTTCCAGCTTCTCTGTCATAATCACAGATTGTAAGAGGAATTCTCTCTCCTTTTTCATCCATTTTAACAATTATGAACTGGCCAGGTTCACAGTGCTTAGCAACTCTTGGTGCTTCAACATCCATAAGAAAAATCTTTTCTGCTAATTTTTCAGCCTTAAGAATCTTGTACATTTTATTACCCCTTTCAGTTATATATTATCTGAAGTGTTAATCACACATCAAAACTTAATTATATGCGGCTGCACTATATGCTCCGCCATTCTGTGTCACTGTATAGCAGTCACCTGTCTTAGTCGCGACACCATAATAACCAGCTGTAGAAGTCTTTCCCGTCTTAGATGTCACATCATATCTTACAACGAACATCTCAACTCCATCTACAGTTGTCCTTGACTGATATACAAATGTAACTGTAGAACCATCAGCAGCTGTAGTTCCATCTGACTTAAGCACTCCCTTTGATATAAGCTTTCCTTTTAATATCTCAAGTGCCTCATTATATACATATGTCTTAGCCTTGTTGACAACATAGTTACGCTTAACAACACTGCTTGACTGGTTATGCGAATCAATTATAACAACAGATATTACATTATTACCTGTTGGAATTGTAAATGGTTCAGAGTATTCCTCCGAATTCTTAGTTGGTGTAGAACCATCTAATGTATAATACGCTGTACTGCCAACTGGAATATTATCTATTGTCACAGTCTGTCCTTCCTCATATGTTCCTGAGGCAGGACCTACTGTTGGTGCAGATGGCTTCTTAAAGTCAACTGTATACTCCAGCTCCACAACATCACTGCACACTCCTATGTCACTAATAGCAATAGCCTTTATTGTAGTAGTACCACTCTGTATTTCTATTGCTGTACCTGTGTAACGTTTACTTTTCTTATCTGGCTCAGTCTTATCTGTTGTGTAATATATTGTTGAACTGCTGTTCTCTGTAAATTGTAACTTAATCACATCATCATAGCTTCCAGCTTCAACTGATGGCTTAGGGGTTTCAACAACATAATCTGTAAGATATTTGTAACCCTGTTTATCCTTATAATCTTTAATAAGCTTATTAAGACTTGTTCCATCTTTCTTAGTATTATATATTGAAGCTAATGCTTTTATAGCTTTCTCATTATTCTCATCAAATGATAAAATATCCTTTAACACTTCAATTGACATATCTGTATTATCTGTTGCAGCATAACACTGATACAATGTATATTTTAAATCTACATTTTTCTTGCCTTCAGATAACTTGGAAGCTTTAGCAAGATACTTAATAGCATTATCATAATCCTTGTTCTGATAAGAACCCATTCCTTTATCATAATTATATTGGAACGAATTCTTATTCTTATTATTAAGAACAACTCCGACAACTATACCTATAATAACTACTAAAGCAGCTACTACACAGGAAACAGCTATAATCATCTTTTTCCTCTTAGCATCCATAGGCTTCTTATCCTTTTCCTGCACGCTGTCATCTTTCTCATTATTACCATTATTCATATGTGCATCAGAGCTCTTATCCTGCTGTTCTGCCATATTATATTCTGTTACCGGTTCTGACTCCCTGACTTTATTATATTCTTTTACTCTGCTGGTATCATCTATATTATTCTGTTCTTTATTGGATTGAAGTTTTTTGTCTGCATTCAAATCACTGATATTAATTGTAGCATCACTTACTTTAGTGAGCATATCATCTGTGACCTTAGGTATAACTCTTGTCTTACCCATTGTTTCATCAGCCAACTCATCATCTTCATCCGATAACTCGTTCTGAGTATCTATGAACGCCTTAGCAACGTTAGTTTCTTCTTCAACAAGCTTTTTCATTGATTTAATTAACTCATCATCTAACTCATCTTTGTCATTGCTATTCATACTTATTCCCCTGCCTTTATATTTTAACTAATAAATTCTAACATATTGATACTCAATAATCAATAAATTAACAAATTAAACTTTTTGAACTTTATAGCCATTACCCATTTGATATATATTATTTTATTATTTTCTTAATTCTTTTTATCGTTCTTTCACAAATAAGACATACTTTGCACACAATTACAGGTTATATTAATAATCAGATAGCAAAGTTAATTCTTTCTATCTCCCCCTCATATTAAATAATAAAGAACAGGCACCATAAGAATTATCTTATAGTGCCTGTTTCTTTTTATATTGTCTATTTTGTTCTATAAGCCGTTTATTATTACAGTCAGTTCCATTATGTTCTGATAACAGCCAAAATATTATATAAAGAATGGTTATGCCAGACTTGAATGTCTGGCATAACCATCTTTAAGTTCTATAATATCTTTAAAGCTTATATCAAGAATTGAAATTTCCCAGCAGTATTACCTGATGTTAGTAACTGTTACTGTACAGCTAAGTGTCTTATTATGAACTGTAGCTGTTACTGTAGCTGTTCCTGCCCGTCTACCTATAACTTCACCTGATGATGAAACCGTACATACTCTTGGATTAGAACTTCTCCAGGTAACAGCATCTTCTGTACCTATTACATCTAGATTAAATCTATCGTACTGCTCCAATCTCACTCGTGATGTACTCATAGCAAGCGAATGTACCGTACATGAAGCTTCTACACTGCTGTTATTGCTTATAACAAACACATCTGCAGTACCAGGACCAACGGTTGTGATTACACCATTCTGGTCTACCTGTACAATTCCTGTATCTGTTGAATACCACTCATAAGAATCTGTATTATTAACAGGTCTTACAATTACTGATAACTGTCTAGCTCGTCCAGAAAGCATATATATTTCTTTAGAGTTAATTCTTAATGATGATATGTTAACAACTGGTGTTACATATACCCAGCATACACCCTTAACTTCGTTACCGTCTTGTGATGTAGCTGTTATCTTACATTTACCAGTACTAAGGGCAAATATTTCTCCCGACTCATCTACTGTTGCAATAGCTTCATTAGATGATGTCCATGATACATCTTTGACAGTTGCACTATCTGGTGTTATGACTGCTGTAACCTTAGCTGAATCACCAACAAGAAGCCTTACTGTATCTGGTTCAACTGTAATTCCTATTACAGGATCAACAACCTTTACAATACAAGAAGCACTAACACCACTTCCGTCTGCCGCTGTTGCTGTAATAACTGCATTACCAACTGAGTTGGCACTTAAGTTACCATTGCCATCTACATAACATATATCATAATTAGAAGATGACCATACTATATTCTTATTAGTAGCTGTATCCGTTCCAACAGAAGCAACAAGCGTTCCTGTTGAACCAACATTCATAAATTTATCAGTTTCACTAAGAGTTATTGATGATACATACTCTTTTACTACAATCGTACACGCCGCCGTTAACTTATTAACTTCGGTTGTCACTTCAATTATACAACTTCCACCCTTTAATGCTGTAACAACACCATTTTCATCTACTGTTGCTACTGATGGATCACTTGATAAATATGTAACATTCTTATTCTCAGCATCATAAGGTTCAACTACCGGTATGATTGCATATTTAGCTCCAACCCATAATTCCTGATAATCTGAGTTAAGCGAAATTCCTGTTACCGGCTGTGTAACCGTTACAACACAATATGCTGTAAGTCCTGTATCAACATTGGTTGCAATAATAGATGTTGTACCAGCACCTACTGCTGTAACCTTACCATCGCTCTCAACTGTACACACGCTCTCATCACGGCTTTCCCAGCTGATAATCTTATTATCTGCATTCTCTGGAAGACAAGTAGCATTAAGCCAGAATACCTGACCCTGTCTTACAGTTATATCTGTTGTATTAAGTATAACCTGTGTTACAGGCTGTTTAACATATATATTACACATTGCTGTGTAGTTACCGTCCAATGACTTACAAAGGATTGTACAGCTTCCTGTTCCAACTGCCTCTACAAGACCATTAGAATCTACGATACACACATTAGTATTAGAAGATTCCCATACTACTGTTCTATTAGTAGCTGTTACCGGAAGAACCTCTGCTGTAATTCTTAATGTACTGCCTATTGACATTATCTCATCAGTATAATCAAGTTTAATCTGCTCTACTGGTATGCTTATGATAAAGTTACAAGTAGCTATATATGCTCCATCTGTTGTCTTACATACGATTGTACAATATCCTGGCTTAACATACTTAACAAGACCATTCTCATCTACTGTTGCAACCGATGGATCTGATGATGTCCATGTTACAGCACGGTCAACACCTTCGCCTGCTGGAAGAACAGTTGCAACGAGCTGATACTGACCAACTGCCATCGATGATTCAACTGTTGTTGCATTAAGTACAAGACCTGTTACAGGTTCTCTTACATATACATCACAAGTTGCTACTTTAAGTCCGTCTTCTGTTATGACCGTAATTGTTGTTGTACCACCAGATACACCAGTAATTGTAGCTGTATAGCTGTCACCTTCTACTGTTGCAACATCTGTATTAGATGATGACCATAATACTTTATTATTAGTTGGTGCTGATGGGTTAAATATAAGCTGTACAGTATCAGATGAACCTCTGTCTACTGTAAGTGATGAAGGATTAATAGTAATCTCACCCACTGGTGTTGTAACATATACAACACAGGTTGCTTTCTTAATAACGCCATTAACATTCTGTGTCACCTTAATATGTGCTATACCTGATGCAATACCTGTTACCTTGAATGTTCTTCCGTCTTCTGACTGAACTACATTAATTAAAGTCTCAGTTGGAACAACTCCTGCTGCATCTGGCTGATTCTCTACTGTAAATGTAATATCATCCTTGCTAGGATTATTAGTTACAAGTGCCACAAGGTTCTGTGTATCACCTATATTAACACTCATTGATGTAAGGCTTAAGCCAAATCCATCGATAACTGTAATCTCATAAGAAAGCTGATTATTAAGCTTGTACTTTGTTGAAAGTTCATCGTCAACTCTTGTTGCATATATAGTAGCTTTACCAGCTCCCATTGCTGTAACAAGACCTGTTGTTGCATCAACCTGAAGTACGCTGTTATCAGATGTTGACCAGGTAACCTCTGTTGATTTAGCAGAAGTCTTAAGCTGTATTGAGTCACCCACATTCATATTGCTTACATCATTGCCAAGCTTCTTAAATGGTACAACAACATTAACTACATCTTTGGTCGCCCAGCCTATGTTACCCTGTACATCAATACTTGCAACACCTGCTGTTGCCTGGGCTACACCTGCGTTAACACCTTTTACGCTGCCAGCCTTATATGTAATTACGTCTGTATCTGATGATACATATGTAACACCTGCTGTTGCTGGATACTTAATATTAGAAGGAATTGCTTCTTCTTTAAAGTCTTCAAAATCTTTATCTGATAATGTAATAAATCTTGTACCATCAGAAAGCTTCTGAATAGAATGTCCTTCTGAGTTAGCAACTCCATCAGTGTATTCGACCTTTGATGTTATCTGGTATGTTGCTGTAAGAGAATTGATACCATCACCATCTGCTGTTCTTACTTTAAGATTAGTTCTACCACCACCGACAATCTTAAGTGTTACTTTAGCACCTGAAGATGATACTTTCTCTACAATACCATCTTTAGAAAGACTTCCTGTCTTATCATTGTCTGTTTCAACAAATATTTTATTAGTATCATTGGCATTAGATGTTATCTCAATAACATCTCCTACCTGATAACAAAGCATTTCTTCTTTTGTAAGCTCTACACCATTTCTGTATGCCTTAAAGCTGTTAATCTTTAAAGGAACGATGATATCTACAGAGTCATTTCCAAGCTCTTCTTCATAAGTAATGCTACCGTCTGGTCCGTAAGCCTTAGTATAATATGTAGCCGTAATTGTTGCCTTACCTGCTCTATTACCATATATTGTAGGATTGGCAGTGCCTTCTGCTGTGTCTGCATATTTAGTTCCCGCACTATCACTTACGACAAATTTAATAATATCAGAGTTGGATACTGTCCATTTAAGATTTCTTACTGCCGGCTTATAATTATCCGGTGAATCCTGACTGACATTATTCTCATCTCTTCCCGACATAGTTGCCACGATGCTGTTCGACTCTGTGCCCTGATTAACAATTGTTGCTGTCGTTGTCACTGATACAGTGACACTGGAATCAGCTTTAGCAAATACCATATATCCGCCAAATACGAATATAACAAGCATTGCTGAAAGCAATATTTTCCATTGGATTTTGAGTTTTCTTAACTTCTTGATATTGCTCATATATATGCCTCATTTCATAAATATTATTCATTGGTATACTATTTTAGAAATATTTTACAATATCTCCACAATATTTTCAATAAGCAAAAAGTTCTATTTTCAATAATTATGTATATTTTTTTAACATTTCACTTTTTATAAATTGCATTACATCTTACATAATACATTATATTTCAATTTATATATAATGTAACTTACCAATATTCTTTTTAATCAGTGGAAAATTGACAGCTTTATACAAAACTTTACTTAAATATATAGATTAAATCTAAATTATATGTTAATATGATTATGTAAAAATTTATTTGGAGGTATCTAAAAAATGAAATTAAATTTAAGACCAGCTGAAGAATGCACATTTGATGCTGTATCTTTAGGTGAAGTAATGCTTCGTCTTGATCCAGGTGAAGGAAGAATTCGTA
>OHDR01000292.1_pt1 | contig 27456 bp, 23 predicted proteins | sample 1567001 | NCBI WGS metagenome assembly OHDR01 (sample SAMEA3879553, study PRJEB24766) | human gut metagenome | biome: human-associated habitat; feature: feces | place: USA | collected 1985/1987 | reverse complement strand
CTGGTTAATCTTGTTACGGGCCTGTGTTGACTTAACCATCGAAAGCCAGTCACGGCTTGGTCCTTTGGAATTCTGTGATGTTATAATCTCAATTCTGTCACCATTCTTAATCTCATAATCAATATTAACAAGCTTGCCATTGACCCTTGCACCAACCATCTTGTTACCTACAGCACTATGTATGCTGTATGCAAAATCTATTGGATTAGAACCTGCTGGAAGTGTCTTAACATCACCTGTAGGAGTGAAACAGTACACTGAATCAGAAAAAAGGTTAAGGTCATTCTTAATTGATGATAAGAATTCCTTGTTATCAGACATATCTCTCTGCCATTCAAGAATCTGTCTTAGCCAGCTAAGCTTAGCTTCCTCACTCTTATCAGACTCTCCTGTCTTGCCTTCTTTATACTTCCAGTGGGCAGCAATACCATATTCAGCAATTCTGTGCATTTCATAAGTTCTTATCTGTACCTCGAATGGCTGTCCGTTAGAAGCAATAAGTGTTGTATGAAGCGACTGGTACATATTAGGCTTAGGCATTGCTATATAATCTTTAAAACGTCCCGGTATTGGCTTATACATTTCGTGAATAACACCAAGTGCCGCATAACAATCCTTGACTGTATCAACCTTTATACGAACGGCAAATATATCATATATCTGGTCAAGTGTCTTATTCTGGTTAACCATCTTTCTATATATTGAGAAGAAATGCTTAACTCTTCCGTCTATCTCAGCTTCAATTCCAGCATTGCTAATGTGCATACCTACTTCTTTGATAATGCTCTTTATAAATGCCTCCCTGCCCGGTCTGTTAATATCAACCTGCTTTACAAGATCATTATAAGTATCTGGCATAAGATACTTCATTGATAAATCATCAAGTTCTACCTTAATCTTGGATATACCTAACCTATGTGCAATAGGTGCATATATATCCATAGTTTCTCTTGACTTTTCTACCTGCTTGGCTGGTGACTGATACTGCATTGTACGCATATTATGAAGCCTGTCGGCAAGCTTTATCATAATAACTCGTATATCCTTTGCCATTGCAAGGAACATTTTTCTTAAGTTCTCAGCCTGAACCTCAATCTTATCGTGCTGGTAATTAAGCTGTGTGAGCTTTGTTACACCATCTACCAAAAGTGCTACTTCATCACCAAATTCCCTAGCAACATCTTCACTTGTCATAACCGTGTCTTCCACAACATCGTGCAAAAGACCTGCAATAATAGATTCCTTATCAAGTTCAAGCTCTGCTAATATAATGGCAACACACAATGGGTGAATAATATATGGCTCTCCAGACTTTCTAAACTGTCCTTCGTGTGCCTCCTTAGCCACTTTATATGCTCTCTCTATATCAGATAAATCTGATGAGGGATGATACTGCCTGATTGTTTCTATAAGCTTATTATAAAGCACTTCAGGACTTGTAAAATCTGCTGGAGTATCAACCGACTTGTCCACCTGACTTGTCTTGATATTGGTATTGCCTGCTAATTCTATATTATTCTCTGGCATATAATTTCTCCCTACACTTCTGAATATAGTTTTTCCATAAATTCTCTTGTTGCTACTGCATTTTCTGGTACAGTATTCTCAAGTGTACAATGAACATATGGCTTATGTTCCTTAATCTTCTTAAGAAGAAGCGGATAATTAAGTCCGCCTGTTCCCGCCGCTATTGATTTAAGTTCATCACCTTCAACAACATAATCTTTGCAGTGGACAACTGCTATATCCTTTAATAATAAATCAAATGCCTGATTAATTATCTCATCCTGCTTATCTATATTACCCACATATAAAAGATTGACTGGATCAAATATAATCTGAAGATTAGGTGAGTCTATCGCATCAAGAACCTTTCTTGCTCTCTCAACTGTATTAACAATATGCTTCCATACCGGTTCAATCGCAACTATAACGCCGAACTGTTCTGCATATTTAACAATTGGTCTTAAATTATCTATAAAGCACTGTAAAGCTTCCTCTGAATGGTTAGCTGGCTCATACTTGTACTCCTCATTGACAGCACCTGTCTCTGTACCAACTACGCCACAGCCAAGTATACTTGCAAATCTTATATGTGCCTTATATTTCTCAACTATCTCCTTGTGCTTCTCCCCGTTAGGATTGCAAAGGTTAAGGTAACAGCCAAGTACTGCTATATCAACCTTATTCTCTGCACATAATTCTTTAATATACATTGCAAGACCTGGTGTCATAGTCTCTACTCCAGGCTTGAACTCCTTAATAGACTTGCTTAATGCTATGTGCATACAATGAAATCCCTGATTATGTATATTAGGAATAAGTTCATTAAGTGGTGCATATGCCACATCGTGTGCTCTTATACCGATTCTCATAATTAACCTCCTTAGGCTGTTACTCTATGTTATGATTATTTAACCCAAACAGCCATATCAGTATATTCTTTCTGATATGGCTGTCTGTTTCCGGTGTGCTGTGTGTCCCAGTAAAATGACATCTTTCATTACTGAAATGCCATCTTATGCCTCTTACACATACATCATAATATTTATTTTAACACATTATTGTCAGAATGTCATATTATTTTCACTAATTGCATTATAATAAGTTGCAAGTGGTATGAAACTCTGTGCAAATCCTTTTCCTGAATTGCCCTGACATATTACCGCATCATCTATAATAGTCTTGACTCCTACTGCTCCCTTAGGCACTTCATTCACAGCACCCCTGAACGTATTAAGTCCATATTCAAGATACTGTTTATTACCTGTAAGCTCATAGGCTATTGCAAGTGCTTCAAGAAGCAGGGTATTATTGCCATTTCTTGCAAGACTTGGAAGCTCCTTATAATAGAACAAACCATTATCCATATAACAGTTCTCTGTCAGGTCATCAACTGCCCTTAATATCATCTGCCTGATATCTTCTCTTGGGAATATTCTGTAATATCTCATAACGCTTCCTACCGCTATTGATATCATAAAGCCTACTCTTATGGCTGTATTATCTGTGTAAGGTGATAACCAGTCTCCATATTCTTCTTCCCACTTCTTAAAATTATCAATTATCCAGTCACATTTTACAAGCCATTTATTATCATTAGTCTCTACATAAAGGGCTGTAAGTGTTCTTAGTGCCCATCCGGTTTCCCTTGCATTAGCTTCACCCGGCACCTGATACATAGGCGTTTCAAGAAGTTTTAATACATTTTCTCCTATTCCAATGGCTGTATCATAGCCTCTCTTATCACCTGTAAAATGGTAATAATCAAGCAGACCCTCGACCCACTCGTGAGAGCATACCATAACACCATTCTTACAATGTCCTGCCGTGTGCTCCCACTGTCCGCCAATTCTAAGAGGATTACTGCTGTAATGGCACACATCTATATCCATCCAATGCTTTGCTGACACAATCAGATAATCCATAAATCTTCTGACACCGGTTCTTGCATACATAAGTGCACACGCATGTGGATAATCGTATTCATTATTGCTCCAAACAGGCTTTCCACCGCCACGTCCCTGAACAGTGTAGCCCTGATCTACCGTGTCGCCCCAGTTAAGCATACCATAGCACCTTGAATGTCCGTCTGCTTTTGCCATAAGTGATATCTCAAAATCATCATTATACTTTACAGGGAACACATCAATCATAACCCCTGCCCTCTTAAACACTTCCGGTGCTATATATGGTCTGTCTGGCATCTGGTATATAAGACTTCTGTTGTCTATCTCCCACAGCTTCATAGCAGGACTATGAAAATGTATCATAAACTGCTGTTCTTTTGCCATTCCTGACTGCATAGTAATCTCCCCGACATTCTCAGGAACAAGCATAACAGCCACACCTTCACTGCACGACTTCACTGCCTTAGGATAATTCTGCTGTGCCTGATGAACCGTAACACTAAAGCCATCTTCACCATCAGTATAATCAGCCATAAATGTTCCATAAAATACCTCTGCAAAATGCTCATTAGCCTCTTTCACAAGATATTTATCATCAATTACCTCATTGACCTCCTCGCCATTCTTACCAATTATAAAGCTTGTCTTATAATTAGAAGTTGCAACAACAGTTCTTATATTATTGACATCAGCCTTCTTTTCAATCATATCAAGCTCTGTTGTACCTCTTGTCACAAATACAGGACCATCATTATGCGAATTATCTGTACGGATATCACCACAGCCTGTTGAATCGTTACCTGCTGCAATTTTAAGAGGCTTTAACTGCTCTGTAATTACACTATCTTCTGATTTCTTAATATAAAATACAAGCGACTTTATCTTTAACTCATCATCTGATGTATTAATAATTCTGTATGTAATATTAACCCATGGCTTTCCGGCATAACCAGTGACTTTAATAACTGCCTTAATATTTTTGTTCTCAATATTCCCTACTGCGATATTACTGCACTCAGCTTCTACGCTTGCAGTAACTGGTCCGGCCTCAACAACCTTCCACTCTCCAATCTTAAGCTTATAAGCATTGCCATCTTTATCCTTAAGATATGGACCTTCAAAATTCTTATCTGTATATACTTTCCTGTAATCATTAAGCTGCCTGAATATTGAACTGCTGTTGTTGGCAACCTCATATTCCAGACTGCCGCATTTTATTAAAAAGCCATTATTAACCGGTGTTACGCTGACGGTGCCATCTTGCTTAGCACACTCTGATTGTCCGTCTGCTATAAGATTAGCTAACTCCTGTTTAGTAGTTGTCAATACTGCCTTTGCCGACTTATTAGCTGGTAAATCTGCCATGAAATCGACAAAAAGATACTTTATACTACCATCATCATACTCTGCCGTAACCTTTGGCTGGATAATACATTTTCTCTTATTCTGAACTATGCTTATATTATCTGTATTATATAGTTCCCCTTTAGCAAATGGAACTGCTATGCTAACACATTCATTAATTCTTGGATATCTGTATAACTTGTCAAAAAATATATCAACCATATAAAGCCTCTTTTCTGTTATGCATTTTACATATGTAGTGTCTGCTATACTATTTCTATTACGTTATGCGTTAAATCTTTAACTATTGTTATTATAATATTAATTGCCACTTCTAACCACTGTTATATTTGTCCAATTTATGATATTATACATATTAATTTACATATAAGGCACATAATCAGGAGGAATATTTTGAACTACGCTGAAATTAAATATAACGACATCGCCAATGGTCCTGGAGTACGTACAAGCATTTTTGTAAGCGGATGTACACACCACTGCAAAGGCTGCTTTAATGAAATTGCGTGGGATTTTAACTATGGTACACCTTTTACTGATGCAACCATATCTGATATCATTAATTCAATGAAGCCAGATTATATTGCTGGTCTTACACTGCTTGGCGGCGAACCATTTGAACCAGCCAATCAAAGGGGACTTATTCCGCTTCTAAAGGCTGTAAAGGAAAACTATCCGGCCAAGGATATATGGTGCTTTACCGGTTACCTTTTTGATGAGGATATTATGGATAAAATGTATGACAAATATCCTGAAACCAGAGAAATGCTTTCATATATTGACGTATGCGTCGATGGAAGATTTGTTGAAGAATTAAAAGATATGATGCTTAAATTCAAGGGTTCATCAAACCAGCGCACAATACTTGTACAGCAGTCTTTAAAAGAAGGCACTGTAGTTACTGCTGAAGAATATCAATAATTAGTGGAAAATCTATATAAAAAAATTCAGGTATTAGTCAGTCACCTGAATATCAATAATATTAAGGAGAATAATTATCAATGAAACAGACAGTTAAATTTAAAAAGCTTACACCAAATGCAATAGTTCCAACTTATGGTACAGAATTCTCTGCCGGTGCAGACCTCTATTCCGGAATGACTGAACCAGTGATAATCAACGCTGGTACTACAGAATTCATCAAGACAGGGATTGCTATGGAAATCCCAGAAGGCCTTGTTGGTCTTGTATACGCACGAAGCGGTATGGCGTGCAAAAAAGGTCTTGCCCCAGCCAATAAGGTCGGCGTTATCGACTCTGATTACCGCGGCGAGCTTATGGTTGCATTACACAACCATTCACAATCCCCTGTAACCGTTGAACCTGGCGACAGAATTGCACAGCTTGTACTCACACCTTATATTACTGCTGAATTCGTTGAGACTGAGGAATTAAGTGATACAGTGCGAGGTGATGGAGGATTTGGGTCTACTGGAACTAAATAATATTTTAAATAATAGTAATCACTATTTACTATTATAAAAATGCTGCATTTTATAGATTGATTATGCCAGCCTTCAAATATTAGAAAAAATGATATGTACCATTTTACCTGACAAACTCCTGTAAAATAGTAGATATCAAAAGTCTAATTATTGGAAGCTGGTATTTTTATGTCTGAATATTCTTTTATATCTATATCCTGTCTTAAGTTCATCTTATAGTTTTCCATATCAGATTTTACACGATTGTCATAAGATATTTCTGTTTTCTTAAGTTCATCTTATATTTTTTATAAAAAAATATAATACAACTGCCATAATAACTGCTGTAGGATATAATATAACTGCTTTGCTCATAAACCACGAAAATCCATTCTTTAGCTTATCGTGATATTCCACTAATGGATACATCAGGCAAAATGCAAGACACCATACCCAAAGTCCTACTGACATCATATAAGCTGCCATAGCGTGACCATTATTTTTCACTGTTGTTACCTGTGTCTCCTCAATTGAAAGTGGATTAACAAACATATCTATATTATTGTCTGTCACAGCGTTTTTTGATACCTTATCTGCTCCATCATTTAATGAAGTATTAAGAACCGTTATTCCGTCACTAACTGCTGTAATTCCAGCCTGTAAATCTTTAGAACCATTTGCTAATGCTGCTGTACCATCTGAAAGCTTAGATGTTCCATCCGATAACTGCACAATCCCCTGTTCTAATTCTGTTCCTTTCTCAACAAGCTATTCACTTCCTGCCTGAAGCTGATGTGTGCCTGCGGCGGCTTTATCAATTCCATCTGATAATGAATTTATTCCGTTATCAAGCTGTCCAACACCTTCAACATAACTTTCCACACCATCACCAAGCTTCCTGCTTCCCTGATATAATGTCTGGCTTGAGTCCGCCACAACATTAAGCTTATCTGTAATAAGTCCTGCTCCATCATCTAATGAACTCATTCCTGCAAGCAGCTTTTCTGTACCATCTGATGCCTGCCCCAAGCCATCTCCAAGCTCTGCAATACTTGCAAATACTGCATTTGTATATGTTGTTGTAACCTCAGATATAATATTTGCCTTAATTTCTTTTATGGCACTTTCACTTAATTTGCTGGAAATGTAATTATATCCCGGATTAGTTGCATATTGTAGCTGCATTTTCTCTGGATTAGAGTTCATCATTGATGCTGCATTCTTTGAAAAATCCTCTGGAATAGTTATTACCATATAATAGTCACCATTCTTAAGACCTTTATCTGCATTTTCTTCATCTGTAATGATAAAATTCATTGCATTGTTCGTTTTTAATGAGCTCTCAAGATTATCACCCACGGCAAGTATCTTCCCATTATATTCAATCGCAGCATCATTATTGACAACCGCTACAGGCAGTTTTCCAATCTCCCCATACGGATCCCACATAGAATTCAAAAACAATCCTGCATATATAGCTGGAATCAGCATAATTACTACCATCACCACTAATAGCAGCTTATTTTTGAATAAATGTGTAAGTTCCTGCTTAATCATTTATATTGTGTACCTCCTTTCGTTAACCGGATTTACTATACTAAATACAGTTAAATAACTAAGGGGGATTTTCTAAATAGTTTATAAACAATGTAGCAGCTTCGGGAGAAGCTGCTACATTGGTGTGGAAAATCTTGTTCTATGCTTAAACTGAATATTTATAAATAGTCATTAATATTTTGCATAAACATATATAATTGTATTAGTCTTGCCTTAACATATCATACACATTTTGAAATGTCCAATCATCTTTCGTAATCTCATACTCTGTAAATTTTTCCATATCTTTATATATTTTGTTATCAATCTTCTTATTTTTACTAACCGATGAAATATTATAATCATTTATTTCATATCTACTACCATAATCAATTTTAGTATGATATATTTCAGCATCATAATATACATAAAATTTTATTTTTTTATCATACGATTCATTTATTTCCTGTTTTTGATAATCATATAAAGAATATGCTATTAATTTTGTTTTAATATCATCGTTAGATTCAATTATTGCATAATAATCATCATCTACAAAAGAAGCTAAGTTATTTCCTCCTTGATTAAAAAGTTCGTAAACAGGCAAATAACTATTTAATCGTTCATAATCATCTTGTAATAAACACTCTTCTTGAATAGACATCAATTTTTTAAAAGAATTATTCCATTCTTTTGCCAAACTTAATGAATCTTTTTTAATGATAAAATTTACTTCTTTATACATATCATCAGGTAAATTATTATCTGATACTATAGTTGTCGTATTAAATAACTCTATCTTATCTGTTTGTACTTTATTCCAACTTCTAGCAGCAATTAAAATAATAAAGATTAATGCCATCAACAATATATCAGGCTTGATCGGCGTATCATCTAATTGATAAAATGTTGTTTGTATTCCTTTTCCAACTAAATCTTCCATATAAACTGAAATATCATGTTGAGAATAATGTATAAATTTATAAGTTGTATTAGATAAATTTTTATAATTTTTACTTTTTATATCTTTTTCAAGTTCTTCTATACTATATTTAATTAATGCTTCTTGTTTAATTAAATTTTGTTGTTTCTTTTTCCTTCTATACTTACTTAATTCATTTTTAAATCTAACAGACATTATAATTTCAATTATTATAGATAATAATATTAATATTGGTCCCCATATCCACACATTAATTTCATAATTATATGTATTTTTATAATATAGATACTCAAATAATGCCGGTATTAATATAATAATACTCCATAAGTTTAATATACCTATACATAACAAAAATATTATTCTATTAATTTTAGGCTTCTTTGCCTCCTCAACATGAGCATTTTTTTCAAATTTTTTATGAAATTTCTCAAGTTTTTTCAAATTTTCTTTGTAAACATAATCAAGTATTTCTTCTCTGTCATTTTGCTGCTTAAAATTTACCAAATAACCTTCTGTAATCATATTTTTTGCAATAAATTTAGGAAGATACACCTCACTCTCCACCTCAACCAATTCATATTTTTTAGATTTGGGTATAATGTAACTAGAATATGGATTATACATTTTTTTCTCTACCAGAATTGACTCTTGTATAAAAACAACTCCAGTTCTATTTTTTAGAGTAAAATAATTTAATTGTTCTTCTATATCATCAAAAAAATGAATATATTTTACAAAAAACTGTGTAGTTTCATTGTATTTATTAATTTTATTAGTTATTTCTATTATCTTATCTCTTACAGAAACTGCACCTCCATTAAAACCATAGTTATCAATTTCATTAACAAACGATGTATAATATTTGTAATAAAATGAATTTCTAATCCCATCAATAATAGATTTATCCTGTGATAAATCATAAATCGCCTCTAAAAATCTAATTATAGGGAAAAAGGCTTTATCTGTACTATATTTTACATTAATATCTACCAAATTTAAACCAAATCCATTTCTTATAAGAAGAGTATTTATCTCCTCTCCTTTGAAACATTTGATTGCATATTTTACTATATCATTTTCTATGCTTTGTTTATTCTTCCTGTAATTTACAGCCTTGTCAAAACCTGATTCATTAAGATTATTTATTATTATTTCAATAAACCCATCTAGGCAATTACAAGTTCCATTTGTAAACTTACGAACAATAATGCCAGGTGAAAGTAATTCTGCATAATATAATTGTGCTCTTGACATAGATTCTTCTGATATCTTTAATATATCATCAATCGCCTCAATATTAGCTTTTCTTTTTTCATTCACCTCATAAAATACTCTTATTGCCTTACTAGAAAAAAGAGGTTCAAATATATGATTATTTTCAGCAACAGCTTCATATAAATCTTCGGCAATTTCGTCATTATTATGATATAATTTGCCATTCCAAAACAAATTTATTTCAGGTGCAATATTACATACAATTTTAAATGCTGAGACAGGTCTTTCATCTATGCTCTGATTTGCCTCTCTTATATCTAATATTTTTGAATATATTTTTTCATCATACTTTTCAAAAGCATTATATAGAGTTTGTCTAAATACATCCCTTATAGTTGCATTCCAATCCCTTTGGGCATAAGCAACTGCTAATTCATATGGACTTGTATATTCTTGATCAATAAAATAATGTTTAAATGAATTTACTCCATATGATGTACTATAAACTTGTAGTTCTTTCCCATCAAGCCAATCATTAACTTCACTATAACCTGCTCTAACATTTGGATCATATGATAATAATGCTTTAATTAAATTTAAAAATCTTTTATTATTCTCTACTTCCTTTGGATAAACAACATTATCATCTTTAAATCTGAGTACAATTTCCTCATTACTTCTGAACAACCTATATTTAGTATCATTTACATACATTTCACATAAAGATACTCCCAATGCAAAATAATCCGTTTTATTAGCAACTGCTATTCTTTTCCTATGATCCATACTTGCACTTACTGCTGCATATACCGCTGCATCAGGTGCTAAATATCCATCACTTACCTTTCCATCCGCCAATGTAATTGATCTGTTATCAGATACATTTTCATCCCCTTTAGTAACAGAACCAAAATCTGATATAATAGGAATATCATTTTCATCATCTATTAGCATATTAGCAGGTTTAATATCAGAATGTATAAATCCTGCTTTATGAATACAATTTAATGCTTCATTTAAAACTCTAATATATCTTTTAAGACGTGATTCATTATTAGAAAAATCTGGTTTATGTAAATCAAGACTCCCCTTATTATAAATAGGAAATATATAAAAATATCTATTTTTATATATTCCATAATCAATAAGCTTAATAATACCAGGTTTAGTATTATTTGACAAAAACCTTACTATATCGTCTGAATATCTATTTTGTTTTCTAACTCTGTATATTTTAGCAATATATTTTTCTCCCAAAGCAGTCTGAACTTTATATATTTCTGCTTGACCACCATAACTAAACGATTCAACAATTGTATAATCATTATTATTACCTTTTATTACCTCACCTATCTCCAAATCATATATATATTGATCTTCATCATTATTATAATAGTTTTTGTTTGAATTTATATCATCTTGCAATGTTGATGTCATTCGATTACTTTGATTATCTATAGGCAACGTACCTGTTTGTCTATCTATTGGTAACGTTCCGGTTTGTCTATCTGAAGCCAATGTTCCCGTTTGTCTATTATCTTCTGGCAATGTACCTGTTGTTCTTTCTCCCACTTTAAACACTCCTTTCTTATAATCTATTAACAAGAATTAATGATATGTTATCCCCTGCCCCATTTGAATATATTTTATCTAATATAATATCTGCCTTTATGCTCAATTCATTATCCGTAATTAATACATCTTCTACCTCATCAATACTAATATAGTCTGAAACTCCATCTGAACATAACATCAATAAATCTTTTTTGCGAAACTTTTCTCTATGAGTAATAACATCAATCCATTTAGAGTCAAATTCATCACAGCCAACATAACCACTAATTATATTTTTTTCTGGATGTGTATACATCTGGCTTTCACTAATTAAACCCATATCATACAATTGTTGTACTTTGGTCTGATCTTTTGTTAACTGTAATAAAACTCCATCTCGAAATCTATATGCTCTACTATTTCCTAAATTATATGTAGTTATCTCATCTTCTAGTAAAGCCACTATACACAAAGTACTACTAATGTTTGGAAATAACTTTCTTTGATTTCTTATAGATAATATTTTCTCATTACCTTTTTCCACACAATTTATTATTTCTTCTTTATTTCTCGCATTACATTCTGCAATATTCCTTAAAATCTCCCTAGAAGCTAACTCACTAAAAGGCAAACCACCTACACCATCTGCTACAGCAAACACACCTTCATCTCTATCTTCACACCCCATTAATTTTCCGTTACTAATAATATTATGCCCAACCAATATTGAATCATCACAGGTAGTATGTACCAGTCCTTTATTTACTAATGCCACATATTCTATCATTGTTAATTCCTTTCCAGACTTGCAATAATTTTAGGCATTTCCAACTCAGATTCATCTGAGTTTAACCCAGTAATGTCCTCAATAATTATTGTCTGACCATTTTCAATCCGGTTATCAAAAACATATGTTGAGAGCGGTGTTGTAAAATACTCCTCTACTATATTTCCTACACCTCTACCGCCTTCCTCAAGATTTGTAAGCACTTTTTGATATAATTTTTCTTTTACAATATCATTTCTAAATTCAATTCTTATTTTTTTCATACTATAAACTGCTTTACAAATTTTATTAATTTGAGAAAATAATATTTCCTTTGCTGCTTCTGGTTGTATAAAATTAAATACTATAAGATTTTTACCTATTCTATTTAATACCTCTGGTTTTCCTTTACTAAAGAAATAATCCTGTATTCCCTTAGTTACAACTTTATTTAATTCGTTATATGACATATTCATATCAACAACTCGCTTTTTTACTCCGCCAACATCTTGATATATGCCTAAGTTACTTGTAAATACAATTAAACACTCTGAAAAATAAACTGTATTTCCCTGTCCATCAGTCATTCTTCCATCTTCAAGTATCTGTAAAAATTTATCCCAGATAGTTGGTGAAGCCTTTTCAACCTCATCAAATAATAATAAAGAAAATGGATGTTCCTTTATAGTATTGGTTAATTGACCTCCTGATTCATATCCAACATATCCTGGAGGTGCTCCAAATAACTTCTGAGCCGAATGACTTTCAGAATACTCACTCATATCAAATCTTCGACAAGCACCTTCATCTCCAAATAATAATTCAGCTATTGCTTTAGCCAACTCTGTTTTTCCTGTACCTGTCGGACCAGCAAAAAACAAAATCCCTTTAGGCTTAGATGCAGAAGAATGTTGCAATCCTGAAAATCCTGTCTTTGCCCTCTTTATAATAGAAATACTCTTTTCAACAGCAACATCTTGTCCTTTTATTCTATCTTTAATTTTATTATTTTCGAGTTTTTCTCTCTCAATGTCATCCCAAGGATTTTCTTTAATCCCATACTTATATAAAGAAATCACATCATTTAATTGTCCTGATGTTATTTCCCCTAACCTTTTAAACTCACGAATTCCTCGTAAATCTAATATTTTCATTCCCTCAGTCATATCAATAAATTGCTGAATATCTTTTTCGTTTTCTTCATCATCTATAAAATAATCATAATAGCAATCCAAATATAATTTTCGTACGTGTTTATCTGGTAATGTTATCATTATATTTTTCACATATGGATTATCCAGATAAAACCATGTTGGAATATCATTAATTTTATCAACTATAAGTATTAATATATTTTGCCTTGTAATTCCGTCATTCCCATAATTGCTTTTTGCATTCATAGAAGCGTAAAGATAATTACTAAATACTGCTCTCTCCTGTTCACTCATATGACTAGGTTCCGTTAAAATTCTTGATGCGTAATTAACGCAAAATATGGTTGGTCTATCACTTTCTATCAAAGTCGTCTTAATTACTTCACTAGCATCAAAATAATTGATAGCAATTGAATTTGCTATCTGTCCATCTGTTCGCTTTTCATCTTGATTATCTTTATATTCTTTATATTGTTCTTCAAATGTATCAACAGAATATTGATTGTACATACTATCAAATACATCTATCAATTCTGCCTGCTTTTGTTTGTTATAAAAGCCATTTATCATATCATAATAACAAATGTTATATCCCATTTTTTTATAATATTCATATACATACGAATTTAAATCGTAAAAATCTTCACATTCTGTTTTTTTTTCATTAAAAATAGGGTATTCATCATATATGTTTCCTTCTAAAATAATGCAACTTTTTATTTTAGAAAAACACTCAATTTCTCTTATCCACTTTGGTATTTTCACCTTTTTTCCTCCTGCTATTATGTATTCCCACCGATATTAAATTGTCATTATAGTAAAAATTTTCTATTATCCTTCCATTGTTCATATAATTTATATATTTATTATTTATTTTAGGATTATGAAACTCTATTACTTGATTAGAAGAAGCTATGAGTGGTGTATGATTATCATTAAGTTCATCTACATATTCGCCATATATCACCACTGTCGCTTTCTCTATACATTTTATGGCATAATCATTATTCAAATCATATATTTCTTTTTTCGAATAACCTGTAAATATCAAAATATCGTCTGTTATTTCCAACATAAATGTAATTATTTCAAATAAATCCTTAGCTTGGCAAAACGGCTCTCCACCAGTAATTGTAATTCCATCAATTTTTTTATCAATTTTACTTATCATCTCTTTTATGACTGTCATAGAAACTTCACTATTGGGATTAAATAACTGCAACTCAGGATTTGCACAATTAAAGCATCTTTTTTTACATCCTCTTATCCATATAGCCAATCTATCACCTGGACCCAATGAATGAACTGGATATAATAATCTATCTATCTGCATATACTTACCTCAAATTTCTGATCCGCCAAAGTAAGCTCATCTCCATCCACCAGTATATTTTTATTGTTAGGAAAGAGCCTGTTTCCATTTATATATGTAAAATTTCTACTGTTATTATCTGTTACATACACTTCTGTATTAGTTACTTCTATCACTGCATGTTTTCCACTTACATAATTTAAATTCCAAAAATACTCTGATTCGATATTTCCATAAGCCCCTATCATATGTTTACCAGTAGGAATTAATATCTTTTTTCCATCTCTTTGATTTATTAATCGTAAAGCTGATATTCCAGCCTCACTCCCATTTAATTCTATCCCTTTATTTTCGATATTATCTATTTGCTCTTGGTTAATTTCTTGTTTCTGCACAGAATCTTCAGTTAACCTTTTAATAGCATCATTTCCACAATATGGACATTGACGAATTTTTTCTTTTTCATTTTTTATATCCACCTTATGATTACATACCGGACATATTTTAAAATATCTAATATTAGTATTCGTTAGCTTTTCATCTTCAATTTTAATTGGTAGTAATGAAATATCCGTTCCACAAGTTACACATATAAACCTATTTGCTGGATTTTTCTTACCACATTTATCACATACTCTAATTTGCATAATATTTTTCCTTCTCCCTACTTTATGAGTCAATATGCATTACTTTACGACCATGCTGTTCATAAAAGCCCATTGAAATATCAGCATTTCTTCCAAATCCAGTACTATAAATTTTCTTCTTTCGTTTACTATGTGTTTTAGATATCGAAATATTCATAACTGTATCTTCTGATACAGGTGTACAACTTTCATTAACAATATGAATATTATTCTCTTCCATTTTTTCCTTAATTTGTGGATATAACGAACATAATGCTCCCTGCTGTTCTACCTGCTTCTGAACCTCTTCTTTTGTTGGCTGTTCTTCTCCTATTCCAACAACCTGAATCATAACCGCATCCTTGCTAACTGAAGAACAAATATTAATATTATCATTAGAAAATACTATCCTTGAATTTTTATTATCTTCACCTATATTATATGAAGCCACACTATCATATCCATATTCTTTCATTATATTGCTAATAGTGTCTTCAACATACATTCTGTATGCTTTATCAGATGCCTGTCTAGTTAAATCATTTATTATATTTTCAAGCTTGTCATTATCCATATTCTTGATATTATTTTGAGGCTCTGTTTCAAGATACTCACATAAAAATTGATATTGCCCTAACATCTGTTTCTTTTTAGTATCTTTCAATATTTCATCTGATAATGAATAAGCTATACTTTTCTCTAAAATGTGATAATATGTAATAATACTTACAAGTATATTTTTTCTAGCTGAAACAGAATATTTTCCTTTTTTATTTATATTATCTACATCCTCTAAAATCATTTTTACATATTTTTTATCTTCGGAAGTTAAAATATCCATTTCCCTTATTTCTGTTACACCTTCTTTTATGGTATTTAGCAACACATAATCTTCTGACGGCAAATCAATTTCTTCAATATTCTTTTCACCATCAGCATCATCCAATATAGACGCAAATACCTTAGTTCTTACTGTTCTACTTCTATTTTCTGCAGCACTTTCCTGACTATTATATTCATCAATTTTTTCCTTCTGAATTTTTAATTGCTTTTCATATTCCTCTTTTTGAATAATTTTTTTAATCGAATCAATTTTATCTAATATATCTCTCATTAATTCTCTTTTTACTCTCGGCAATTCCTTTATTCTGGAAACAATGAGATTATTAAGTTCTGTAATAGATTTCTCGCTTATTATTGTATTACTTAACAAAATAGAGTTTAGCTTAATCAAGTAATTGTTTTGTATCTTTATAAGTGAATTATGTAAATACTCAACTTTGTCCTGTTGAATACTAGTATTATTCATTGTCTCATTCACATAATTTTTAATCCATATCATTTCATTTTGAATATCAATATTTATAGACTGAATTTGACTAGAAAAATAATTTTCCTTTCCAATAGTATTCAATCGATTATTAATTCTTTGAATAACTTTAGGATCATTTGTTATGTGCATTAACTTTGGTCCACTCATTTCTTACCTCTTTATTTTTTCCTTTTTGTAGTTATACTTTTAACAATAAAATATATACCCATTAACACAATTATTATGCCTGCTATTCCACTAAAGGACTGCATTACATCGGATAAAACATTATTAACCCCACCATATTGCAAATCCATTGCATACATAAATACTAAAATAACAATAGACGATGATATAGAAGCTGTTATTGCCTTTCCTATATTTGATTGTTTTAATGAATCTAATATGTAAGCATTCACAAATGCCTCTTGCTTTGTTCCTGTAATCGTTTTTATAATTAATAATGGTGTAACTACTATACTTCCTCCAGTAATAATGCATTCAATCGCATAAACTGCTAATTTAAAAAATATGTTTTTCTCTATAAATTGCATTATAAATCCATATATAAGAATTCCTATAAAGACAATAATGAATTTGCTTGTCAATATTCCTATAAATCCTGCCTTATCAAAACTCATAATATTTGAAACCCAATTGATTAATAATACTAATGTAACTAACTGTATAAAATCTAATGCAAAACCACCTGCTGAAGCCTTAAGATAACTTTTTAGTGTTCCATATTTAACAATACCATTCCAAAAAGGAATATTTAACTTGATTATTTCTGAATTTTTTGCTGAGAAAATAACTATTATCATTGAATATATAACAATTGCTGTAACACAATTATTAATTATTTGCATTCCTTTATTTTCATCACCAGTCAAATTACACAACAGTCCAAACAATATAAACAATACAAATAAACATCCTAGAAAATTCCCTACCATATTATGTCGTCCGCTTTCTTATTATATTTTTATAACTATTTCGATATACAAAAAGCAATACATATACTTTATTTATCATCACTCATAATAATATAATCCATAAGCATTTGTTTTTTTTCAAATCCCAGCCATCCAAATAATCCTTTTATGAAATCAGTTTCTGGTTGTATATCTCTTAATAATTTCATATAAGTTATAATATCTTCATCAAATGATTCTAATGTATATCCATTTGCCTCATAAAATGCTGCTGCTATTAACATATTGGGAGTTTTACAATAAACCTCTTTTCCATTCTTTTTTCCGCTTCTAACTGCAAAATATTTATTGTATAATTTATTATATAATAATAAAAAAGCACTATAATATTCATCATTCACATCAGAATTGATTGCAATTCCAATTATTGACTCTTTATATAATGTTATTTGTTCATCACTCAGCTCATTTAAAAATAATTTTGAACATATATACAATAATTCCTCTTCTGTTGATTTTTCATCATTATAAACTTCTATGGCATTCTTTCGATTTTCCAAAATTTTGTTTACAATATTTAAATACTCATTTGATTTATCACTAAAATTCTGTATTTGCTGCTCCAATGAAATATCTGTAACAAATGAGTATTCTAATCTTTCTCTGATTGAAAATTTGATTCTATTTTTATTACTTATTATTTTTATTTCATTCATTGATATATTGTTATCTATATAATTATAAATATCTTCCATATCATACTCATTAAAAAACATTTTTATAACTGTTCTTATCTGTTCTAAATTCTTATTTTGCATAACGAATCTCCTTTTAATCCTGTCTAGTAATATGAACAACTATCATTTGTCCATAAAACACCATCGTAATATTTCTATAAATTATATTTCTAAATCAACATTTTTCCGTTATTTCCAATGATACATCCTATAAAATGCATTAATATACCTATGGAAAACCGCCAACTATGTCAAAGCATAATTGGCGGTCATAACTACCATTGCTTATTTACTTACCACGTTGCACCATCGCGATAGTAACAGCAGGAATTACTACACTTAGAAGGTCCATCTGCAGAATTATCCCTATGACTACCTTTAACATTCAAAGATACAGCAGTGACCTCAGGTTTTTTGTATTCCATATTCATTCTCCTTTCGATATTATTTCCAAACTCTGTATAGCAGTGTTTAGGAGCTCAATCAATTGAGTTACACATATTAACTCGTAAATGTGTTAACTGACAAACTGTCTCAGCTGGTGTGTTATAGTCTCCAGTTGATAAATAATTTACTACAATGCAAGGACTGCACATCATCAAATACTTACATTTTAGGCATTTATTATTTTTTGAAGCTTTCTCTTTAAGTAATAATTTATAATCAGCCCATGCAATATTAAAATCGTCTGACAAGAGATTCCACTTCTTAAATCTGCATTTATGACACGGATTAAGATAGCCCTGATAATCAACAAGAAAATTTGAAATAGCCATATCACATAAATACAACGGAACATCTTTTTGATTAACAAAAGGATTCGGAATTTCTGAAAGTCGTCTATATTCTTCTTTTTTTCCAGGTATTTCTTTTTCAATTTCAATTATTTTTTCAAGTGATATCATATGATTTTTAGTGCACTCATTTCCATTCAAGGTAGGAAACAGCTCCATAGAATAGGAAAACTCTGCACCATACCTTTCAGCAAGCGAACAAATTGCAGGATAATCATCTTGATTTTCTCGCATACCAATATATTTTATTTCAAAGTGAATCGAATTTTGTGATAACATCTTGAGCGTATTTATCACCTTATTGTACATTCCATTCTGACCAGTTACTCGAAAATAGCTTTCTTCATCTTTTCCATATATACTAATGCTTATAGATGCTGGTGGATACTTATTAAAGATTTCAATTGCCTTGGAATCAATCAATGTTCCATTTGTCAACAACTCAATAATAAAGCCTTTTTTCTTTGCGTAAATATATATTTCAAAAAAATCTGACCTAGTTAAAATTTCTCCACCTGTGAAATACAAAAACAATACCCCAACATCAAATAGTTTATCAATAATATACTTAACTTCTTCTGTCGTAAGCAATGTATGCTTTTCTTGATCCTGTAAATAACAATGAACGCATCGTAAATTACAATAAGGTGTTAGTTCAATCCCTCCTACATGAGGATGCCTTTTAGGTATCCAAACTTTTTCTCTGATTTGCTCAATAGAATTATCATTTTTAACAAGCGATTCCTCCGCAAACAATTACACCACCTCCATTAGATACCCTTTGGATTCAAGATTCTCAACAAACATTTTGCAATCAGAATAAATAACCGGATATAATTCTGCATTATAATTTTTTATCAATGACCGCAAATATGATACAATACCATCAAGAGTACAAACCCCATTTGTCATCAAATATTTGATGATAACTTGACCTGTCTCATTAACAGAAAATAATTCTTGAAAATCGTAATATTGTTTTTCATATATATCAATTAAAAAAGAGATTCCACCAATATCCCGAAGGACAAGTCCTTCTCGCATTGAAAAATATGTCTTTTGATATTTTGTCTGACTTTTCATATACATATTAATACTTTCATCTCCATTAGAAAAACCACTTGAAACCTGCAATAAATTACACTGAAAATTTTTTATGTTATGTATGATTGTACATAACGCATCAACATTACAAACGTACTGTGAATATTTTTTTAGTTTTAAAAGCAATTCCGACATATCATCACCTCCGGGGATTTCACAAAGGTAGTATTTTATCTTCACTGAATAATTGTCTGAAATATCCACTCCAATGCATCTTAACCCAGCAGACTTAGTTAAAATTAAATCACGTACAATTTGAAATGTTGCATCTCTTTTTATTATTGGACATTGCTCACAGTAATTAATGTAGTCAGTATCATAACGCTTTGACTCATCTGTTGTAAAAGTTTTGAAATAGAAACGTATGTTATTATAATTTAAAGATTTACACATTTTCGAAAAGCCACAATAATATAATGGATGATAATCATCGAAACTTTTTATTATAGAATCCATATTTCTCAAATGGTCTAATAGCTCCTTTTGTTTAAGAGTTAACCTATATCCCTGACATAAATAATCAATCAATCTTAATTCCTGTTGTTTATTACTAATATTTACTCGTACATAAAATCGATCTAACGTGCTACTTTCACCAACCATTTTTTCAGATATACCATAACTATTGATGCCACGAGTAAAATTAATAAAATTTATATCAGCTTCAGTTAATGATGATTCAAAAAATTTATGTCCATCCAAATAGTATATATCTTCGAAAAGATCACCTGATTTTGCTTTTATACAAACATAATCAATATGACTCCAATCCTTAATTTCAGAAATTGACTTTTTTTCAAACATAATTTATCCTTTCACATTTGTGTGTTGTATTATGTGCTTATCACATACCCACATCCATTTATATATGCGATTATTCTATCAATAACTGTTTTCTAACTAATTGAATATGAACTGTAGGCTAATTATCTTAAATCTAAGATTTTAAACTACTGTTTCTTTCGTAGAGTATTACACTTTGCGAAAGAAAAGCCTGGAAATGTTGATTCTCAACAATTTCCAAGCTTTAAGATGGTTTATTTGACGGCTAATAGATTTGAAAGTTTATTCATATTTTGCTGCTTAAGATACATAGATGGATGTACATATCTATTAAGTGTTATATTCACATTTGCATGACCAAGAATTTCACTCAGACTTTTTATATCAAAACCAAGTTCAATGCACTGGGTAGCAAATGTATGACGTAATATATGGAAATTTGCATTTTCAATATTACACAGCTTTAAAATGCGCTTAAAATAATTCTGCATAGTTCGTGGCTCAACATAATGAACTGAATTACCAGATAATATGTACGCATTTTTGTTTTCTGATTTATTTAAATATGGCATAAGAATATCCGGGATTGGAATATCTCTTACCGAGCATTGACTCTTTGGAGCAGTAATCTGTATGGTTGTTTTATTGCTCCCATCTAATGTTTGGAGTCTTTGCATTGTTTTATGAATATGTAAAATTTTTTTTTCAAAAGAAAAGTCTCCCCAAGTAAGAGCACATAGTTCACCTATTCGGATTCCTGTAAATGCACAGATTAAAATCCCTTGATTTAAAAGATTAGGTTCATTCTGAAGATACTCTATCAATCGCTTATAATCCGTTGTTTCAAGTGTCTTAACCGGAGTATTTTTCTGCTTTACAGCTACATTCATTGCTGATAAATCCACAACATATTTACATCTGGATGCATACTTTAAAATTGCCTTTATTACTGCTAAAATGTCTGCAACTGTTTTTCTTGATAATCCAGTTTCTTTTTTACCTCCAGTTGATAATAATTCAGATACATACGATGATAATAGTGCATAATCAATAGAACTAGTAGCTATATCTCCCAAAGGCATAATAATATAGGTTGAAATTATATTCCTATACCTGATATAAGAAGATTCTTTTATTGATGGTCTAATATCAGCAAGCCATAATTCACATATTTCCTTAAATAATACAACTTGTTCTACAACCTTTTGTACATTTGCTTCTTGATAACACTGCACCTTTTCAAACTCTAATTTCTTTTTTACTTCCAAATATGATTTTCCATAGATATAGCCATATTTTGCAACGTCTGAAGTCCGTTGCTTTATAAATCGCCCTTCCCATCTGCCGTCTTTGCGTTTATAAATATTTTCGCCTTTTCGTGGCATTGTATCACCTCCTGCCTATGACTATAAAACTGACGGCAAATCCTTTAGTTTGTCAATTAATTTTATAAAATATTTTTTGATTTACTACATTACAAAAGGTGGCATATTGACAAAAACAGTGTCAAATGCTAAACTTTCGGTAAAGAAATCAAAAAATGTATTTATATTTATTCGCAAAGTGTAATACTCTACGAATATTTTAGTCTATATATCTTGTGAAATATATCTCTTTTACTTGTTTTTCCACATTATAAATTTTTAAGAATGACCTTATTCTTGTATATTGATTTCATTCATTTTTTTATAAAAGTATTTAATTGCATTATAGTAACTTCTTGCTCAGTAATAATTAGCTCATCACACACTCTTAATATTTGATATCTCATACTACAAACATTTTTCTATATGCGAATCTGTAAAAATATTTACTAATTTCCATAAAATCATTCTACTAACAATAGATTATAATCTTATTTATGCTTTTATCTAAATGCTGCTTGCTTGTATTTGTTCTGTGATAATAATAACTCTTTATATAACTATTCACTTTTTTATCAATATTGAAATGTACACTTTTTGAAACTACAAAAAAAGGACTGCTAAACAGTCCCGAAATCTATGGATATTCCTTTACGGAACGTCCCGGTATTTATGTATGCTTTTTGACACCACCTCCTTAAAAATGGGTATAAAATAAAGAAGGTATTTTCAACCTCCTTCTCTGACTACTTATGACTATAAGAAATGACACCACCTCAACCCTTGATTTATCGTCATGGACGAAGCGGTGTCAATACTTGTAATTTTTGAATCCTTTTAAAACTCTTAGGTGGATTCTAGTTTTTCTAGTGCATTGCTCACTTCTATACTTAATCCTTCTACTCTCCTATATGCTAATTCTCCCATACTTAGGTCATACACTAGTTTCTTTTTCATTTCAGCCTCTATATGAACAGTATTTCTGTATTCATATAATTTGACTAAATCATCTGCCAATCCTTCACTTATCAGATTCAGCTCTAATAATGCTGCTACTTTTTGTTCATAGCGAATTTTAGTTTTATCAACAGCTTGAACCTTATTATAGCATGGAATAATATCTTTTTTATCATGTTCCAGTTCTTTGGCTATTTTTTCCAATTTATGTCCTGGTATTCCAATTTTGACCAAGCGTTCTTGAAACAGAAGATTTTTTACTGTATTCGTTTCCTCAAATAGTTCAAACAACAAATAATTAACAACCGCCTCTTGAATAGACACATACATTATTACCTGTGTCTTTATCTGAGCTAATAAAAGCTCGTCCGAAGCTTGTAAACCCTCAAAGAATTTATAAATTTTTCTCGCATTTATAAATTCTACAATAAGTCTATCTCTCAAACTTTTATTCTCAATAAATGGATAAAAATGTGACTCATACCACTCTTTATTAGGTAAATGTCCTGATATATAATTCTCTAGTTCTTTTTTAGTCTCACTTGTAAATGCCATTTTCTCCTATCTCCTTTGTCGTAATACTTACTTAATATTAATCGATTTTGAGTTTGATATAAAAATCCTGTCCCTACTTTAAGATTGACTTAATTACTGCTTCGAGAGGAACTTTTTATAATAATGCTGTGGCATACTAATATACAGTTACCAAATCAGCTCGAAATGCCTCAACGCATCCTTTATATACTCCACCTTCTCCTGCGGACACTGTTTTACTTCTGGATTCTTTTTCTTGGACTTATTATAATTCTCACCTATGTCCAGACCACACATCCGCTTGACCTGTGCAATATAAGAAGTATGCACATTCACACCGTACTTTTCCTTCACATAATCCTTAATCTTCTGATAAGTAGCCTTTTCTTGTGGTGTGTAATTACTCTCTTCATCAGGCTCCATTGTAACCTCAATCTTAGGTGTATCTTTTTTGAGGGATAATTTAACAACCGTCTCCACATGCGGTGAAAGTTACTTCTTATACTAAATAGCGAAATCGTCATCTTTTGCGAAAAGGTTTATACCCCTCTTATGGGGATAGCCTTTACCCCCACTTCTGTATCACTTATCTGTGATTCTGTTCTTTAAATCCATATCATTCATCCAGTCTTGAAAAACTGAATAATTTTTTACATCTTCTCCAGCAGCCTTTATTCTATCCTCTGCTTTCTTTTGTTGTGCTACACTCATAGCTTCAGATGCTTTCTTTGCTGTTTCCATGATATGTATTAACTCATTTCCAAAAACACTCTGTATCTGCTGATCTTTCGCTTCAATACGCCCCACGCCATTCAAAATCTCTGTATTATTCCATACTTCTCTTTGCCCTTTATGATAAAGAGTAACAAGTATTACTCCCATCATATTTGTTAAAGTACCATAGGTCTTTTCATCTTCGTAACAAAAAGTGTAACTACCTATCCCTCTATGAAAAGTCGCATGCGGTTTCAAATCTGCAAAATTGCTCGCATCAACAAATAATTCTTTTATGTCATCAAAAAAGAAAATGTGATTTTCTATTTTCCCTAAATCATTACGTTTTCCTCGCAGGAATTCATTCATTATTTTTTCAGATTCAATCAAACATTCCAACGCATCTATACCAACCACTGAATTCTCAACAAAATCTAAAATATCCAAATAAAGACTTCTCCAATTAACAGAAGTTATAAAGTAAGCCAAATTCTCATCGTAGTCAAAAATAGTTTTCTCCTTTTTTAAATAAGGATGAAATATTTTGTTAGCAAACCAAGTTTCTTTTTCACTAAATAAATCCTCGCAATCTCCACACAACATGTACAACTTCTCGCTATCCTGTATGGTTTTGTTAGGGTTCTCTGTACTCCGAATATTACCTATTGCTGTTTTCTTTAATGTCCTTACAGCCATCTTTGGCACTGTATGGCTCAATTCCAATTCTGCTTCATTTCCACACAATGCACATTTTGTTAAGTTATACATTTAAATCACCTCTAAGCATACTCGCACATTTATCATACCATATCCAACATCTTTCACTATCATAGAAGATTAAGTAAAAGCCAACCAGAAATTGTGACTCCTATTAGTATCCTTTCTTAGTAGCACGTCATCAGTTAGCCTTTATCAATGTTTCTTCATTAAATATTCAGTAGCAAAACACTTCTTTTGAATTCTTATTAATTATATCAGATATGTCAAATCCAATTACATCCGATATCCTCGACATGGTTCTTTTGAGTTCCTTTTCTATTTCATCTATGTGTTGAACTTTGAGTGCAAATGGTGCATCCGTCTCTAACAACACATGATCAATTGGTATAGCTTTTATCACTTCCATTCCCGATTTTGTTTTCAACATTCCCGGATTTATTGAAAAGTAGCATCCCAATTCAATCGCTTTTTCTAATTGTGGCATAGAACCTGTAAACCAATGAAATATATATTTATTACTCTTTTGTCTTTTGTATGTTCTTAAAATTTCAATTACCGTACTTGTCGATTTAAGTGAATGAATAGAAATCACTTTTTCACTGTATTGTTCACATAACTTAACAATCTCACTAAAAATATTTATTTGTAATTCTTTGGTCTGAATTACTAAAATCCAATCCCACCTCACCAATATAATGGCTTTTTTCAATGAGAGATTTAAATAACTGCATATCATCATAGCCACTAGATACTAATTGCGGATGCATCCCTAAACCAACATGAATATTTCTAGCATTCTTGCAAAATTGTATTTCTCTACTATATGCCTTCGGTGTAGTTCCAACCGCAAATAAATTCATATCAGAATTCTGTATTTCATTTATAAACTCTAGCATATTATCCATTAAATCTAAATGACAATGTGCATCATAAATCATTATTCTCATCCTCTTGTGCTAAATTATCCTGTATAAAAGCATCTACTTCTAATAATCCTCGTATATATGTATCAGCTAATTCTCTCAAATACTCATCATCCTGCGGTAATGGACCTGGCTTATGTATATAAAATAAAGCACGATTTCTATCCTGTTTTATTTTATCTATTGCATACTGGAAAGAGCGCAATTGAATTCCCATTCCTTCTGCATTTTTATTCTGCATTTCATAAATAGACGTTTCGGTATACACTGTTCCATCATCCCCAAACGCTTTATGCATTGCAGCTCTTCTAATTAAACAAGGAACACAATAACCACAATGTTGTTGACTGAGTTGTTTCCATCTTGCTTTTCCTGGTGAAGAACATGAGAATGATAATTTCATCGTCTCATAAAGAACATCCTTGTTTTTACATTCCCCTGCCATTTCTCCCTTTGTTTTATTCCAATAAGGATTTTTTACTGATAGATTTAACCCTAATCCCACTAATAATTCATTCCACAAAGAAAGATAAAATGGATGCGTTGTTCTTGTACTAAATGAACCTACTCTTGTTTCATCCAATGGTACATTCAAAGCAATCAGACCATTTTCCGGAACTAACAGTTCATTGATATTATCCATGCCAGTCATTGCAAAAAGGGCATAACCGATAAATAGGAATGATCTACTCCTTGTATTGTTATCATTACCACCTGCCGGAATATAATCACGTGGAAACACCATCCACAAATCTAACCATGTATGTAAAACATCTGGATATAACAAGTCAAATTTATTCACAATATTTTTTTGAGCATTTTTAGTAAGTCCTTCTCCAGCATGACTTATTAACAAGGTATTTTTCTTATTCTCCATCAAATTAATGGTACTTATAAGACTATCCATTCCACCAGAGAATAATGATACTTCATCATATTTATTTGATTTTTCTCTTACTTCCTCCAAATTATTAAACTGCCATGCTCTACTCGACAACGTAATTTTCCATAAATCTCCTGTAAGAAATTTTAACATACGTTCAACCGTACGAATCTGTGAGTCCCATATCTCTACATTTGATACCGGTATTTCTAGTTCAATTTCTCTCGTCCAAGAGTCCTGTCCATGCACCACTCTCTCAATTCGCGTATCAGCCATATAAACCATTGTTGCAAGCGACATGATATCAAATCCAATTTCAGAGGGATACACATTTTCTTCATATAATTTTTTCTTAATGTGGCTTAATCCATAGTTTAGTTCGCCATTAGAA
>OHDR01000290.1_pt1 | contig 27656 bp, 24 predicted proteins | sample 1567001 | NCBI WGS metagenome assembly OHDR01 (sample SAMEA3879553, study PRJEB24766) | human gut metagenome | biome: human-associated habitat; feature: feces | place: USA | collected 1985/1987 | reverse complement strand
TGCAAGCATTTTACATCTGTTTTATGAAATTTTGCTTGGCTCTGAACAGTTACCATTTTACTATAAAATGGTATATACAACAAATAATAATGGAATAAATTTAAAACAATGTTACATGTAACATATTTGAGAAACAAGAAATTTGGTATCCTAATATTAATAAAACACGGAACAGACATGGAAAGGAGTTCATTATGAAAATAGTAACAGCGATTGATTCATTTAAAGGAAGTATGACTTCTATGGAAGCAGGACAGGCAGCGGCAGAGGGAATCCATAGAGTGGATGTGGATGCAGAAGTGATTGTAAGACCGTTAGCTGACGGAGGGGAAGGTACAGTAGAGGCTCTTGTATCCGGAATGAACGGAACATTACAGAAAGTACAGGTGACAGGACCACTTAGCGAACCGGTGATCTGTGAGTATGGTATCATTGAAAGCACAAAAACAGCTGTGATCGAGATGGCGGGGGCAGCAGGAATTACATTGGTTTCTGATGAAGAGAGAAATCCGCTGAATACAACAACATATGGCGTGGGAGAAGTAATTCGTGATGCGATTGACAAGGGATGCAGACGTTTTCTCGTCGGAATCGGCGGAAGTGCGACAAATGACGGGGGAGTCGGGATGCTTCAGGCATTAGGTTACGGTTTCCTTGACAGAGACGGAAATCAGGTTCCATTTGGTGCAAAGGGGTTGAAGGTTTTGGAGCAAATCACAGATACTTATGTGCTTCCGGAATTAAAAGAGTGTAAGTTTAAGATTGCGTGTGATGTAACAAATGCTCTTTGCGGAGAACAGGGATGCAGTGCAGTATTTGGTCCTCAGAAAGGTGCAACACCGGAGATGATTTGTCAGATGGATCAGTGGCTAGGATATTATGCAGCATTGGCGAAAGAAAAATTCCCAAAGGCAGATGCAAAGCAGGAAGGAACAGGAGCAGCAGGAGGCCTTGGATTCGCATTTCTCACATTTACAGATGCTGTGTTGGAATCAGGAATTAAAATCGTGTTGGAAGAGACACAGTTAGAAGAGTATGTAAAGGATGCAGACCTTGTCATCACGGGGGAAGGCCGGATGGATGGTCAGACAGCAATGGGAAAAGCTCCGGTTGGAGTGGCTGCACTTGCAAAGAAATACGGCAAGCCGGTACTTGCATTTGCAGGCGCAGTCGAAAGAGATGCCAGAAAATGTAATGAACATGGCATTGATGCATTTTTCCCTATCCTGCGTGGTGTGGTTACGCTGGGAGAGGCAATGAAGAATGAAAATGCTAAGAGAAACCTGGCAGATACTGCGGAACAGGTGTACAGAACATTTACAATTCTTTGATCATACAATATTGTTTTAACTGAAAATGAGGTTTCTCCACGATTCCGAATGTCTTGAATCCAAGATGTTCATAAAATGGTACGTTTTTCTGATTGTGTGTCTCAAGAGAGATCATCATATCATTGCGATCGGCGCAGGCAATGACTTCATTCATCATCATTTCTGCGAGACCGTGATGTTGAAATTTCGGATCAACGGCGAGGTAGATGACATGAAGTCTTCGGGTTTCATGAAGCTGGGCGGTCCAAGCGGAGTTGAGGTAATCTTTTCCGAGGACAAAGTTGAAAAATGTCTTCATCGTCGGATCCTCGTGGAGCAGCCAGCCGTCTGTGATGAGGCTTTCTTTCAGGCTGACAAAATAATTATAAAATGCATGACGGTGATCGGATTCGTCAGAAAGGATCAGGACTCCCTTCAACTCAGGGCTGTCAGCAAAGACTTCACAGGTTTCAAATAATTCAGTTACGTCGCACTCAAGAAGATGTGGCAGCAGACGTTCTTTTGTTGCTTCATCTTCGATCAGAGTGCTGTAGAGCGGGTCGTTCTGAAAGCAGACGGTCAGTATTTCTTTAAGGCGGTCAAGATCCTGTTCCTGTACTTTGTAGAGCTTATCGCTATTCATTGGTTTTCTCCATTCTTTTCTTTATTATAATGTGATGTTGTTTCAAGGCAATCGTTTATCAAAGCCTGGATTTTATCAACAGATTGTTTCATATAATGTAAATCATCTTTTAAGTAAGCCTGCTGACGGCGGATAGCGGCTTCAAGTCTTCTGATCTCAACATCAAGAGAACCTGGGATTGCCATCTGATCCAGTTCTTTCAGACGCTGGACAAGGCCGTAGAGATTCTCATGGTGAAGAATGCGTCCGGCGCCCCACATCAGACGGTCTTTTGGCTGATGTAAAATATATTCCGTAAAGTGATAATAGACTTCTTCATCGAATAAAAATGCGTAGCAGTTATTATCAACTTCATAGAGTGCCTCCAGTGCGGCAGTGATGTTCTGGCTTTCCAGTGCATGGACTGCCTGCTCCAGGTGACAGAGGTTCTGACTGGCAGCAGCATGAGGGAAGCAGACTGCGTCCTGCCAGTCGAGGCGGACGAAGTAGTCCTGCATCTTCCGGAAAATGTGCAGCAGTTTAGAAGAAAGTCCGGACACCATTGGGAAGTCAGCGGAAACAGTATGGTTGTTGATCTCCTGAATCTTTTCATATAATAAATCGGCAGATTCATATACCTTTGAAATACTTTCCAGAAGCGCCGGAATTTCTTCCAATACTTCTGTCGGGGCATTGGACTGTGCTGCAAGACAGTCGGCGACGGAACTTTTCATTGCCAGAAAATGTCTGGAAAAGTCAAGTGGCGGAAGTGTCAGCTGATCCAGTGTAACTAAAAGCCTTGTATAGAGCTCATGGTGGAAACGGTAAACTGCTTCCTGATAGAACTCTTCATTGTCATATTGGGAGTGGTAATGCGTTTCCATAAACGGTCCTGCGCTGAAATCATTTACGGTAGATGGAATACCGGAGATGGCGATGGAAAAATCATCCGACCATGTCTCGATTGGTGCAAGTACTGTCAGTCCATCAGGGTAAGCCTCCTTCGGAACAGTTATATTTTCACAAAAATGTTTCAGAAAATCAGCAGACTCATAAGTAGAGCGGATTGCATCCTGTGTGTTATGGGCGTGAGCCGGAAGTTCAAAGTTGAGATCAGCGATCACGCGGCCCTGCCATTCCGGGTGAACACGGAATACCTGGTTCCAGGCTCCGGTTGACCAGTCGAATTTAGAATCACAGACACCCCACTCTTCGGCAGCAAGGGCACATACCGCGATTGTATAGCGCGGTTGATAGCCACTGTCAATCAGAGCCTTTATGATTCCAAATGTCATAGAGACCGCACAATTGTCATCCTGAAATCCGTCAAAATAGGAATCGTAGTGTGCGGAAAGCAGAATCATCCGGTCGTCCCCTTCAGAAGCGGCAGTTCCCGGAAGATATCCGGTAATGTTATAAGCCGGGCGGTTACGTCCAACCCAGGAAGAGGCGTTGAGTTCAACTGCGACAGAGGACGGATGAGATACTGCAGGATCTTCGGGACAGAGAAGTTCTTTTAAATAAGAAGCATCCTGTCTCGAAAGAGAGAATGCAGGGGCATATTCCGGTCCGGCGATATCCTGAGCGTTGAGTGCCCGCGGATCAATCTCAGCATAACCCTGTGTCTGGACAGCAATCAGTCCGATAGCACCTTTCAAATATGCCTGATAGACAGGGTAGTTGATCCACCATTCATCACGCTGGTTGATATCAGCAAGAACGAGCTTTCCACGGACATTGAGCCCTTCATAGTCCGATGCGGTTCCACGGCCGACATAGACAAGATCATAAGTCTCGAATCCATCTGTCTCAAAATTCGTCTGATAAGCACCCATCTGACAAGTATGCAGTTCTCCATGTTGATCCTGGAAGCGGAGCACAGCACGTTCAAAGGTCCAGGAATCCAGCCAAAATTCATCCTTCGTCACATTCTGAAGTCCGATGCGTTTCATTTCTTCATATAAAAAATCCCCTGTCTTATGTTCCGCATCAGAACCGGCAGTTCGGAAACCGAGTACCGGATTGGTTTTGTGAGTCTCCATCTGCTTTGCCAGCTGATAAGAGTAAGTAATGTCTAGATGTGAAATGCATTCGTTGATTCTGTTTTCTGTCTTTGATTCCATTTATATTACCTCTGAAAGTCTGAGCCTGTTGTATGTGTTTGAGTTTCTGCGCTTATTTTAGCACTGCATGCAGAGTGTGACAAGAGTAGAACTCTCTAAATATTTGCCCTTCTATATTCCGATGGTGTCATGTTGAAATATTTAAAAAATATTTTTCTGAAATTATTCAATGATTGAAAACCGATACGTTCACTGATTTCTGAAACAGATAAAGTACTGTGAATCAGTAGTTCAGAGGCTAGTTTCATTTTTTGATTCTGTATATTTTCAATAAATGTGTGCCCAGTGGCACTTTGAATGATTCGTTGAAGCTGACGTTCACTATAATTGAAAAGATTAGAAAGCTCTTTCAGTGATACAGTTTTAAAATTAGCCTGCATATATCTGAGTATATACATAAGATTTTCATCCGCAGAATTTAGATGGATATTTGAAAACTCTATATGTTGTTCATGACGACGGAAAAGGTTGATAAAAAATAGTGATAATAAAGTGTTAACCATTTGTTTTCTATATCTTTTTTGCTGCCCGCATTCTGCATAAGCGCGTTCAATCAGATCAGTTAATACAGGATCATTTTCGCTATGAAAAAGAAGGTATGGAATTTCTGAAGTCTGATAAAAGGTACGTTTAAAAAAATCAGATAAAATAGTATCACTGTCTAAAAGTCCGAAAAATGACTGCTCAAAGGTGCTTTTTCGAATCAAAATATTGATAATATAATCTTCATCATGAAAGGCACTAAGAGAATGTGTGACATCAGGAGCCATAATGCAGATATCACCTGTTCTCATAGGAATACTGCGACCGAGAACATAGTTTGTACAGGTTCCATTTTGAACAAAGATAATCTCAAAAAAGTCATGTCTATGCCAAAAAGCAGGAGTGTAGCGCGCATGGCGAACAAATGAAATATCCATATTTTCAAGGATAAAAGTTTGCTCATCTATATGAGTTGTCAAAGATTTAGTTATATTATTATCATTTGTAATTGTATAGGATGCAAGCAGGACATCCATAACATCTTCACGATCACAAGGCTCTTGAAGAGAACGCTCTAGTGACTGTTGATAAATCTGTTTTAATTTGTTTTCTATTGGTGTTAATTGTGGAAAGTGATTCATAGGTGACCTCCGTTCTATGGGATAACTATAACATAGAAATGTCGCAAAAGATACTATTTGCTGTCTTGTTTCGGACTTATTATTTGACGGGATGTGTGATAAATTAATAAAAACGGCCGGAACAAAAGAAAAAAGGAAAGAGGTATTATTTATGGAGACGCATAAAAAACTGAAATTTACGGAAAAGCTGTCGTATGGTATTGCAGATCTTCCGGAAGCGGCTAATTCAATTATCGCAGCATTTTTGACAATGTTTTATACAGACAATATTGGGCTTGCAGCGGCAGCCGTTGGTACGATGTTCTTTATATCCAAATTGTTTGACGGTATTTCAGATATTCTTGCAGGCATATTGATTGATAAGACGAGAACAAAGTGGGGAAAAGCAAGACCATGGCTCTTGTGGCTGTCGGTACCTACAGGATTGTCAATTGCTTTGATCTTCTTTATCCCGCAAGATGGGTCAAAGACCATGCAGATGATCTACGCATTCGTTACGTATAATCTGTTTACATCAATTATGTTTACTATTACAGGAATTGCAAGAAGTTCACTTCTTGCTCTGATGACACAGGATTTTAGAGAAAGAGGATCTATGGCATCATTTGGAATGTTTTTCGGACTTGCAGGTACAATTCTTGGATGTTCCTTAACATTCCCATTGATATTTAAACTAGGTGGAGATATCCGTGCATGGAGAATTCTATTTGGTATTTATGGTGTGATTGTTACAGCAGGACTTCTTGCAGGATTCTTTATGTCTAAAGAATACGTAACTTCTGTCGAAGCAACATCAGGTGAAGAAGTACAAAAGATTTCTTTTAAAGAAGGTATTAAATTATTTTTTACAAATAAATATTTGATTCTTGCACTTGTTGCAACAGTACTTGTTAACTTTGTTACTCAGATCAATTCTTGTTCACAGACTTATTTCTATAAGTATACAATGGGGAATGAAATGCTTACAACAACATTGAATCTTGTAAGTATTATTCCAATTCTCATAGGAATCGTTTTATTTGTTGGTCCATGCATGGCGAAATTCGGAAAGAAAAAATGTATGTACATCGGTATTATCGGACAGTTGATCGGAAGTTTGATTCGTGGATTTGCAGGCATGACTCAGAGTGTGCCGTTACTTATTGCAGGAACTGTAATCAGTGGTGCAGTAACAGGACTTCTTGCTGTACCGGTAAGTACATTATTTGCAGATGGAATTGATTATGGTGAATATAAGACAAATAGAAGAATTGAAGGAATGGGTTCTGCAATTACAAGTTTCTCACAGAAGATCAGTTCAGGACTTGCTCAGGCAAGTATTGGATGGATTCTTGGGCTTACAGGTTACATCAGTGGACAGGCAGTGCAGTCAGGAATAACTAACATGGGTATTATTTCTATGTATGCATGGATGCCGGCAGCACTTCTTCTTGCTATATTTATCATTTTAAAATTCTGTTACAAATATGAAGATATAGCAGATGAAGTTATAAATACACTTGAGAACAGAAAAAAACAGGCAAGAAATTAAGAAAACAGGTAGTATAGGAAGGCAGGAGTATAAAATGAACGAACTTGGAAATTGGATTTCCCAGGGAACACAGAAACCATTTTATGTGCGCAAAGAGTTTGATGTTAAAAAAGAAATAGTAAAGGCAGCAGCATATGTTTGTGGTCTTGGACAGTTTATTTTTCATTTGAATGGACAGAAAGTTGCAGATCATGAGCTGGATCCAGGATGGACAAATTATGACAAGAAGATTCAATATGTGAAATTTGATATTACAGATCTGGTGCATACGGGAAAAAATGTGCTTGGAGCAGAAGTGGGGAACGGATGGTTTATAAAAGAGGATGAACATTATACTTTTAGCTTTCCAGCATTTATGCCTCCAAACCCGAATCCGTATAAACCATTTGGGAATGAATTGGTATTTGCAGTGAAACTGATTTTAAACTATGTAGATGGAACCGCGGAAACGCTCTTTGCTGATGAAACTTTCAAAGTAAAGGAACATCCGGTTACAATGAGTAATGTATACGGTTCAGAAACTTATTGTGCGGAATTGAATCAAAAAGGATGGAATCGAATAGATTTTGATGATTCCGAATGGAAAAATGCAGTTGTTGTGACAGAACAGGATGCTCCTAAGGGAGAGCTTATAGAACAGTTTCAGCCGGCAATCAAGGTGATCTGTAGTTATTCAGCAAAATATGTACATACAGTATCAGGAAGGGATATTTATGATCTTGGTCAGAATGTTTCAGGTATGCTGAAGCTTTCGTATCGAGGAAAAAAAGGTGATGTGATTTATATTTATCCAGCGGAAAAGCTGAATGAAGCCGGAAATGTCGATCAGGTTGCGAAGAACTGGGTGACAGTTGGAAACTGCATCACATGTATTGTTGGAGAAGATGATACATGGCAGGACTATCGTATGCGATTCACTTATTTTGCAGGAAGATATTTTGCTGTAGAAAAGAGTAGTGAATCAGCAGAAATAAAAGATATTATAGGCGAATCAATTTCCAGTGCATGGAAAACAGACGGAACATTTCACTGTGATGATACAAGATATGTACAGATTTATGATTTAGTAGAGAAAGCGGTAGAGGCTAATATGGTCAGTATCCATACAGACTGTCCAACAATTGAACGTTTTGCATGGCAAGAGCCGAATCACCTGATGGCACCATCTATCATGTATATGAAAGATGGCCGGAAATTATGGGAAAAGTTCTTTATGGATATGCGTATAGATCAACTTACAGAGGAAGATTATTTTATGGATCTCAAAGGAAATAAATATTTTCCAGGAGCAGGTCTGATTCCGTCACAGGCTCCGTGTTATATACATAATGTTCTTCCAGTACCTGGAATGGGGAGCTTTTTTGACATTATTCCGTGGGGGAGTTCAGGAATCTTAGGGGTCAAATGGCATTATCTTTTTTACGGAGATAAAAAGGTAGTTGCTGATAATTATGAAATGGGTAAAAGATATCTGGAGCACCTTAAGACAAAGCAGAATGAAGATGGTTTTATCAATCACGGACTTGGTGATTGGGGAAATCCAGATAATCAGCTTGCAAGAGAAAATGTTGAGACAGCCTTTCTTTATGCAGATGCGATAACACTCGCGGAATTTGCCGAAATCCTTGGAAAAGAAGAGGATGAAGCTGGGTTCCTTCAATTTGCAGAGAGCGTGAAAGAGAATTATAATCGAAGACTGCTTGTACAGAACGAGAGTGGAAAATGGTGCTATCGAAGTTTTGAACACAAAGAAAAGATTGTAATGACACAGGCATGCGAGGCTCTTCCGCTTTACTGGGGAATGGTGCCGGAAGAAAAGATAGAGGATGTTATTGATTCGTTCCGTCAGACACTTATTGAAAAACAGTCTTTTGCATCAGGAGAAGTAGGGCTTCCATATATTATTCAGACAGCAAGCCGTTATGGAATGAATGCTTTGATTTGCTCCTTTATTACAAGACCAGAACATCCATCCTATTATGCATTTGTAAAAAATGGTCTGACAACATTAGGTGAATACTGGGAAGAAAACCCAAGAAGCCATTGTCATGATATGATGGGACATATTATTGAATGGTATTATAATGGAATTGCAGGAATCAAGCCGCTGAAACCTGGCTTCAAAAAAGTACTTATCAAGCCGTATCTTCCGGAAAGCATGAATGAAATGTCATGTAAATATGACTCTGTTAATGGAAAAATCATTGTTTCTATGAGAAGAGACAATGGAAAGATACGGCTTGATGTAAAGGCTGATGAAAGAATCGATGTGGAAATTGATAAGACTTTTATTGCGTAAAATAATTTCTCGCAAGCTCGATCAGTGTCCGCGCCGGCTTGTTGATATAATGTCCCTTGCGATATGCAGCAACAATCTCCCAGGAAGGATGGTCAGGTAATTGAAAATAGGTAATTGCCTCATCTTCCGGATCCATATAATACATCGGTAAAATTCCACAGCAGATATTTTCATGGATCATGGAGATGATCGCATGGTTATTTGAAGTCTCGAACAGAACATTAGGGGTGAATCCGGCATTTTTAAAAATGGGATCAACGCTCTCCCGGATGGTAGAGATTTTCTGCGTTGAGATAGATTTCGCCGGCAGGGGTTGGGTGCCAGTCAGTCCGGGAACGGTAGAATAGCGGAGTGCCGAGCTCTTTTTCCAGCTTGAGAAGCTGCTGGTTGAGGGCAGACCAGGTGATTGCAATTCCAAGAAGTGGCAGAACAGAGCATGTACTTCAGAACTGGGCAGTAAAAGATGTTGTCCTTACAGATGAAGAATACGCTGCTCTTGACCGTGCATTTCCAGCACCGGAGCATAAGACCTATTTGGATATTGTATAGAATAAGCTGTGAGAAGAAGTATTGTGAAAATATAACAAAAACGCGTGGAAACGATTACATTGTCTTGAAATAAACAATGTTTGTCAACGAAATCAATGACAAAACGATGAAAAACAGAAAAAAATTAAGTGAATCTGTCTCTAGAAAAAGAAATCTCTGAATGCTATTCTGTTAGTGTAATAAAGGAAAAAAAGAATAGAAATTTTAAAGAGAGTTTATAGGAGGCAGGGGAATGAGAAGAGTTTTGCAGAATCTGATCATCGCATTTACAGTTATCTTTTTGTTTACAGGCATGTTTTTATATAGAAAATCAGAATATGTGGAAGCAAGTGGACAGTATACAAGTAACATAACAATCCGTAACACTTCACCGCTTGAACTAGAAAATGTTCAGGTTAAGTTCAACGGAGCAGAAACAGTAACAATCGGGGCAATGCAGTCTGGAGAGAAAAGAGTGATTGAGATTCCGGAAGAAGCAAAACCGGCAGTTACAGTCCAGGTGAGCGGAACATCTGAGCTGGCCGGAAAATTCGCCGGACATTTCAGCGGAAGAATCACAGACGGAACAGAAGCTATGATTTATCTTGAAGAAGATATGACACTTGGAGTTTCATCGAATGTGATAGATAATTGAAGAGAACAAGACTTATAAATTTCAAAGTCTTTCATAATATGAAGAGAGTGGACAGCAGAAATTAGTTTTGCTGTCCACTCTTTTTATGATATTATGTAATTGTTCAGAGCCAAGCAAAATTTAAAAAACAGGTATAAAATGCTTGCATTTTTAAGACTGTTTTTGAAATTTTATTTGGCGGATACGCCACACCGACGAAATGCGTAGCATTTTGGAGGTTGGCTCTGAACAGTTATGCTATTATGAAGAAAGAAATGACATCGGTGAAAATTATATTATAATAATATGAAAGGATAATGATAATGAATCAGAAAATCATTCTTGCATCAGCATCTCCGCGCAGACGAGAGCTGCTTGCGCAAATCGGTTTAGAATTTGAGGTAAAGGTAAGTAATAAAGAGGAAGTCTATACAAGTACAAAACCACAGAAGATTGTAGAAGAACTTGCATTGATGAAAGCAGAAAATGTTGCATCTGATCTTCAGGCAGAGGGAGTAGAATTGAAAAATACAATTGTGATCGGAGCAGATACAATCGTTGTACGTGATGAAGAAATCCTTGGCAAGCCAAAGAATGAAGATCATGCATATGAGATTCTTCTAAGCCTTCAGGGAAGAGCACATGAAGTCTATACAGGTGTTGCAATTCTTTCCTATAATAATGCAGGCGAGAAAAAAATCATTAACCATGCGGTAGAGACAAAGGTTCATGTGCATGAGATGAGCGAAGAAGAAATCCGTGCGTATATCGCAACCGGAGATCCGATGGATAAGGCGGGAGCTTATGGAATCCAGGGAAGCTTTGCGGCGTATATAGATGGAATCGAAGGGGACTACTATAATGTGGTTGGACTGCCGGTATCATATGTTTACCAGCAATTGAAAAAACGCTAAACATATATTGTTACATTTGTAATTAGTTTGCAAATGGCTAGACGGAGATGACAGCGACAATTAGCCTGAATGGATGCTCAACCATCAAAAAAGAGAAGACCCCTCATGAGTTGGCGGCTCATGAGGGGTCATTTTTGTGTGAATATGTCATATTCATCTCTTTTCTTAGCTACAGTCACTATATCACATAATCGTAGCTAAAACAAGTATATGTTGAAAAATAAAATTTTATTTATCACATCTATGCTATGGTTTAAAAATGGGTGCTTTTCTTTTGAGAAAACAAAATCGTAACAAAAATGTAACATCTGTTTTTGCTAATATTCTGAAAAGGATACGAAAAACAGGAGAAAAATTATCATTAATATACAAATTAAGACGAAGTGTCTATGAATTTTTTTTTGAATCGTACAAATGTACAGAAATAAAAACAATTTTGTTGTGGAAAATGCGCATAAAAAAAGAGCGGATTCTAAAATGAGAGCGAAAAACGGTTAAAAAAGTAATAAAAAATAGACAAAACGTAGAATAAAAAAAGAGCAAATTGAAATAAAAAAAGTGTTCTTTTTATGAATTTAACTTGTTGAAGTGGAACGTTGACAAAGAGAAAACATGGGAGTAATATTTAGTCAACTTTTCGGAGAACATGACGTTTTAATGCGATTATAAGCAGTAACATTTGCCATGCTGTATACGAAAAGTGACAAAATACAGCAATATACATTAGGTAGAAAGGGAGGGAGCAATACGGGAAATCTGGCAGACAATCTTATGGAAGAACTGAATTGTGAGACAGTGTTCACACTTCCGGTTCTTGGCGGGATCAATGAATCTGTAGTAGTTACCTGGATCATCATGGCAGTGCTTGTGATAGCATCCATTATTCTGGTAAGAAACTTAAAGGTTGAGAATCCCGGAAAAGTGCAGTTGGCTCTCGAAGCCGGTATCGGCGCCGCTGAGGACTTCTTTGTCGGAGTACTTGGGAAAGAGAACAAGGGCTATGTACCGTATCTGATTACGGTTCTGTTATATCTCGCCTGTTCAAACACAATTGCACCATTGTTTGGCTTTAAGCCTCCGACGAAAGATCTGAACGTGACGGCAGCCCTGGCAATCATGAGTATGTGTCTCATTGAATTCTCAGGTATCCGCAAGAATGGATTCGGACACTGGGCAAAACATTTTGCACAGCCGATTCCAATTGTAGCACCGATCATGATTCTGGAAATCGTCATCCGGCCGTTGTCGCTTTGTATGCGACTCTTTGGTAACATGCTGGCAGGATTCGTAGTCATGGAACTTTTGAAAGCAATCGTTCCACTGATCATTCCGATTCCAATCAGTTTTTACTTTGATATTTTCGACGGCCTACTTCAGGCATACGTATTTGTATTCCTGACATCTCTGTTTATGAATGAAGAGATGGAGTAAGAACTTAACACATTCTATTGAAAAGAAAAGGAGATTAAAATTATGTCAACACTTATTGCTATTGGAGCAGCTATCGCAGTATTCACAGGTATCGGAGCAGGTATCGGTATCGGACATGCAACAGGTAAAGCAGTAGAAGCTATCGCAAGACAGCCAGAGGCTGAAAGCAAGATCAGTAAGAACCTTATCCTTGGATGTGCTCTTGCAGAGGCAACAGCTATCTACGGTTTCATCATTGGTATCCTGATCATCTTCTTCCTGAAATAAGAAACGAAAAGAATCTTATGAAAATGATGGAAGCAGATAACAGGAAAGGCAGGTGTAAAAGGTGCTTCAGTTAAATATGAACCTTGTCTATACCATTATCAACCTTATTGTTCTCTTCCTCCTGTTGAGACATTTTCTAATCAAACCGGTGAGTGATATCATGGAGAAGCGCAGACAGATGATCGCAGATGGTCTTCAGGGTGCACAGGATGCACAGAGTGATGCGCAGAAGATGAAACAGGAATATGAAGATGCTTTAAAGGGAGCAAAGCTTGAATCAGCAGCGATTGTTGAGAAGGCACGCTCAGAGGCTAAGACAGAGTATGACCGCATCGTAAGTGAAGCAGGAAGCAAGGCCGGAGATCTTCTGGAAGCTGCAAAAGAGAATGTACGTATTGAGCGTGAGAAGACAATGAAAGATCTTCAGACTCAGATTGCAGGACTGGCTATGGCATCCGCTGAGAAGATCGTGGGAGACAAAGAGCAGAACATTTATGACCAGTTTTTGGGAGAAGTAGGTGGGACAGATGAAAACACAGACAAGTAAGAGTCAGATTTACTGCCCAATGGCAGCAATCAGATATGCACGTGTCCTGTATGAAGTAGGTGTCCCAAAAGAAGCTGTACAGAAAACACGTGAGATTTTTGAGGAAGTACCGCAGCTTCACGAGATTTTCGCGAATCCTACCATTGAACTTCAGAAAAAAATGAATGTGGTAGACAGAGTATTTCCAAAGGAGATAAGAAATTTCCTTAAAGTAGCGTGCAGATATCAGAGAATGAATCTGATCGAAGATATCTTCACAGCATATGACAGATACTGTGATGAACAGAATCAGGTTCTGAACGCAGTTCTGACATGTATTCAGCCTCCGACGGAGGAACAGAAAAAAGGAATGGAGGCGTTCCTTTGCAAGAAATATGGCGCAAATCGTGCTAAAATTGAAGTTCGCCAGGACAAAGCACTGCTTGGAGGATTTATTCTCCGGGTTGGCAGTGATGAGTATGACTGGAGTATGAAAGGACGCCTGAACAGATTAGAACAAAGATTGACCTGGAGGTGAACAAGGTGAGTTCAATCAATTCAGATGAAATTATTTCTATCCTGAAAGAAGAAATAGAGAATTTTGATACAATGAGTAAGGACAGTGAAGTAGGTACTGTTGTTACTGTCGGCGATGGTATCGCCACAATCTACGGGATTGATCACGCCATGTACGGGGAAATCGTTACTTTTGAAAACGGCCTTAAGGGAATGGTACAGGATATTCGTAAGAATGAGATCGGATGTATCCTTCTTGGAAGTGACACAGGAATCCGTGAAGGCACAAAGGTAGCCCGTACAGGAAAGAAAGCAGGCGTTCCGGTTGGAGACGCTTATGTAGGAAGAGTTGTCAACGCCCTTGGTGAGGCGATTGACGGAAAAGGTGAGATCAAATCTGATGACTATCGCCCAATCGAGAATGAGGCACCTGGAATTGTTGATCGTAAGTCAGTAAGCGTTCCGCTTGAGACAGGTATCCTTTCCATTGATGCAATGTTCCCAATCGGCCGTGGACAGCGTGAGCTGATCATCGGAGACCGTCAGACAGGAAAGACATCCATTGCACTGGATACGATCCTGAATCAGAAAGGCAAAGATGTGATCTGTGTTTATGTTGCAATCGGACAGAAAGCATCTACAGTAGCCAAAGTTGTTAACACATTACAGACACACGGAGCAATGGATTATACGATCATCGTATCTTCCACAGCAAGTGACTGTGCTCCGCTTCAGTATATTGCTCCATATTCAGGCTGCGCCATCGGCGAGGAGTGGATGGAGGCAGGCAAGGATGTGCTTGTAGTATATGATGACCTCAGTAAGCATGCTGCCGCATACCGTACACTTTCACTTCTTCTTAAGAGAGCACCTGGACGTGAGGCTTATCCTGGAGATGTATTCTATCTTCATTCAAGACTTCTTGAGAGAGCAGCAAGAATGTCAGATGAATACGGCGGAGGTTCACTTACAGCACTTCCAATCATCGAGACTCAGGCAGGGGATGTTTCAGCATATATTCCTACTAATGTTATTTCTATTACAGATGGACAGATATATCTTGAGACAGAGATGTTTAATTCAGGCTTCAGACCTGCTATTAATGCCGGATTGTCTGTATCACGAGTTGGTGGTTCAGCACAGATTAAGGCTATTAAGAAGATAGCTGCTCCTATCCGTACAGAGCTTGCCCAGTACAGAGAGCTTGCTTCATTCTCACAGTTTGGTTCAGAACTCGATGCTGATACTAAGGAGAAGCTTGCACAGGGCGAACGTATCAGAGAGATGTTAAAGCAGCCACAGTATAAGCCAATGCCTGTAGAATATCAGGTTATTATAATATATGCTGTTACTAAGAAGTTCGTTATAGATATTCCAGTTGATAAGATTCTTGATTTTGAACAGGGCTTATTCGATTTTATAGATACTAAGTATCCACAGATCCCAGAATCTATTAAGGAGACTAAGGAACTTTCAGAAGATACAGAGAAGTTACTTGTAAGTGCTATTGAAGAGTTTAAGAAGACATTTAACTGCTGATTGATCAACGATTAACAGCAATTAATGCTTGGAATGGAGGTAAATTCTATGGCCTCAATGAGAGATATAAAAAGGCGTAGAGATAGTATTCAGAGTACAGGTCAGATTACCAAGGCTATGAAGCTTGTTTCCACTGTTAAACTTCAAAAAGCAAAGGGAAAGGCAGAGAGCACAAAGCCTTATTCAGATCTGATGTACGAAACGATATGCAATATGCTTGCCAGATCAGGTAACATCAATCATAAGTATCTTCAGGCTGGTGAGTCTGCAAGAAAAGCTGTTATAACAATAACGGCCAATCGTGGACTTGCTGGTGGTTACAATACTAATATAACCAAGCTTATTACAGAGAGCGGAATTCCTAAGGAAGATATTGATATAATTGCAATAGGAACTAAGGGAAGAGATTATCTTGCAAGAAGAGGTTACAATATAACAGATGATTGTTCAGATGTTATTAATGAACCACTTTATACGGATGCAAGAGATATATGTGATAAGCTTCTTGAAAGATTTGCGGATGGACAGATAGGTGAAATATACCTTGCTTATACATCATTTAAGAATACAGTTGTTCACGAGCCTAAGCTTATTAAGCTTCTTCCAGTATCAGTTGATACTGAGAGCGTGAGTGCTGATAAGGAAGATACAACACCTATGAATTATGAACCAGCCGAAGATGAAGCTTTGAATCTTATCATACCTAAGTATGTGTGCAGTCTTATATATGGTGCACTTATTGAAGCTGTTGCCAGTGAGAATGGTGCACGTATGCAGGCTATGGATAATGCGACAAGCAATGCCGATGAGATGATTTCTGATTTATCACTTAAGTATAACAGAGCCCGTCAGGCTTCTATTACACAGGAACTTACAGAGATTATTGCTGGTGCAAATGCTATCGGCTAATTAGAGTTTGTTATAACTCTTGGCGGGTCTGTGTATTCAGCCCGTGTACAATTAATTAACAATAGATGGAGGTAACAATGGCAGAGAAGAATATCGGTAAGATTACTCAGATTATCAGTGCTGTAATAGATATTAAATTTGCAGAAGGTAATCTGCCAGAAATCAATTCAGCCATCAATATAAAGACCAAAGACGGCGGCAAGCTCGTTGTAGAGGTTGCTCAGCATCTTGGGGATGATACAGTAAGATGTATAGCCCTTGGACCTACTGATGGTCTTGTTAGAGGTATGGAAGCAGAAGCCACAGGAGCACCTATTTCAGTACCTGTTGGTGAGCAGACACTTGGTAGAATCTTTAATGTATTAGGAGATCCTATCGATAATAAGCCAGCTCCAGAAGTAGAGCATATGCCTATTCACAGAAAGGCACCTACATTTGCTGAGCAGGCTACTAATACAGAAATGTTAGAGACTGGTATTAAGGTTGTAGATTTACTTTGTCCTTACCAGAAGGGTGGTAAGATCGGTCTTTTCGGTGGTGCCGGAGTTGGTAAGACAGTTCTTATTCAGGAGCTTATCAGAAATATCGCTACAGAGCATGGTGGATATTCAGTATTCACAGGTGTTGGTGAGCGTACTCGTGAAGGTAATGATCTTTACCACGAAATGATGGATTCAGGAGTTATCGAGAAGACTACAATGGTATTCGGACAGATGAATGAGCCACCTGGAGCTAGAATGAGAGTTGGTCTTACAGGACTTACTATGGCTGAGTATTTCAGAGATAAGGGTGGAAAGGATGTACTTCTTTTCATTGATAATATCTACAGATTTACCCAGGCTGGTTCAGAGGTTTCAGCACTTCTTGGACGTATGCCTTCAGCCGTTGGTTATCAGCCAACATTGCAGACAGAGATGGGTGCTCTTCAGGAGAGAATCACATCTACCAAGAACGGATCTATTACATCTGTTCAGGCTGTATATGTACCAGCCGATGACCTTACTGACCCGGCTCCGGCTACAACATTTGCACATCTGGATGCTACTACAGTTCTTTCAAGATCAATCGTTGAGCTTGGTATCTATCCAGCCGTTGACCCGTTAGAGTCTACATCAAGAATTCTTGATCCAAGAATTGTTGGTGAGGAGCATTACAAGGTTGCAAGATCAGTTCAGGAAATCTTACAGAAATACAAAGAATTACAGGATATAATCGCTATCCTTGGTATGGACGAGCTTTCAGAGGATGATAAGCTTGTTGTTTCAAGAGCAAGAAAGGTTCAGAGATTCTTATCACAGCCATTCTTCGTTGCAGGACAGTTTACTGGTCTTGAAGGAAGATATGTTCCTGTAAGTGAGACTATTCAGGGCTTCAAGGAAATTATCGAAGGAAAGTATGATGACATTCCAGAGAGTTACTTCCTTAACTGTGGTGGAATTGATGATGTTTTAGCTAAGGTAGAGAAGTAGAAAAGAGGTTGTAATGGCAGATTTACAGACAATAAAGCTTCTGGTTAATACGCCGGACAGAGTTTTCTACCATGATGACGCTACATTTGTTGAACTTTCTACCAGTGAAGGCGATATAGGTGTTTATCCGGGACATATTCCGCTTACTGCAGTTGTTGTTCCTTGTGTTCTTAGCATACACAATGGTAATGATATAAAGAAAGCTGCGGTACACGGTGGAATTATAGAGATTCTCAAGGATAAGATAACTATTCTTGCTGAGGTGGCAGAATGGTCAGATGAAATCGATGTAGAAAGAGCTAATGAGGCGAGACTGCGAGCTGAAAAGAGACTTGCCAGCCATGATTCTAATCTGGATATGGTAAGAGCAGAGGCAGCGCTTAAGAGATCGCTTGCGAGAATTAAGGCTGTTAATTAAATAATATGTATAAACCTTCCATTATCTGGGAATATTTCAGGTGATGGGAGGTTTTTTATATGGTAAAGATATATAGATTTCAGAGGCTGATGATAGCAGCCGCAGTAATTATATGGGCAGTATTTGCCGGCAGACTTGTATACAAGGGCATAAAGGGTGAGACAATGGATGTTGTAGATACATTTTGTGAAAATGTGTACTATGATATAAGTGCCGACATATCAGCGACAGGAAAGCTTGACAATGGAATGTCGGATACTGCAAAGAAACTTATGATGACACAGATGGCAAAGGCTCTGGGGCTTAACAGATATAATATAACGGAGGATGAAACAGGAATATATCTTACACAGCAATCAGTTAATGGCAGCGCGGATATATCAATAAAAAAGAGCAGTACAGGAGAATATTTTATAACTGATATAGAACTATATAAGGGATTTGAGAGCACTTCAGATTATGAAAAGCTGATGAAACAGGTGTTAGAGGAATATGGAATAGATACTCATGTAACAGTCAGCATGAAAGGAAGCATTGCTGGGGATATGTCACAGTATGATAAGAGTGAGGTCAGCGGCAGAATGCTTAAGATGCTGGGTGCAAAGACTGTGACTACGGGACAGATACAGGATTCATATGTTGTGTATGCTTATGCTAAAAGCGTTAAGGATTCTGTAAGCATAGGAAAGAACAAGATAAATGTTAATATAACAATGAATTATGACGAGACAAGGGGAGTGACGGATATACAGCTTTCAACACCGATATATAATGAGGATTTCTGATGATGATTTTTAAGGCATAAAACTTGCTATTGTGGTTTTTGTCTAAAGAGATTAAAATAACTTTGTATATCCAGAGGATAAATCAAGAAAAGATGAGGCAGATATGGAATTAAAAGAGCTTTTAGATAAATGTATTAATGACAGGCTTATTGATCTTACAATAAGCGGACAGAAGGTAAAGAATGAAGAAGATGTGATGAGGGTTAAGATTCGTCCGGTCCGACTTAAGGATGAGATAAAGTATCAGGCATCAGAATTCGTGGGAAGAAAAGTGCTTCACACCAATTATTCAGAAGAAGACATTAAGACAAGAATTACAGAATATATGGAGAACACATTTAAACAGGCGCAGTTTAATATGACAGATGCGACTGCCACGGTGCTTAGTTCAAAGAAGGGCGCATGTACCTGTAAGTATAAAAGGCTTGCACAGATAAAGAGTCAGAAGGATATGTCACACAACAGAACCAAGACATATATTCTTAAAGAGGGCGAGAAGGTGGATTTTCTTGTTGACCTTGGAGTTATGACTAAAGAGGGGGCAATTGTAAGAACAAGATATGATAAGTTCAGGCAGATTAATAGATTCCTTGAATTTATAGAGGATATTCTGCCACAGTTAGATAAGGATAAAGAACAGACAATAATTGATTTTGGATGTGGAAAATCATATCTTACATTTGCAATGTATTATTATCTCAAGGTACTTAAGGGATACAATATCAGGATAATCGGGCTGGATTTAAAGAAAGATGTTATTGAGCATTGCAACCAGTTAAGAACGAAATATGGTTATGAGAGACTCAATTTCTATGAAGGAGATATTGCTTCTTACAAGGGTGTTGAGTCTGTAGATATGGTTGTAACACTTCATGCATGTGATACGGCTACAGATTATGCACTCGCCAAAGCAGTAAAATGGGGTGCGAAGGTTATACTTTCTGTGCCTTGCTGTCAGCATGAGGCAAACAGAACAATTGCAGATGAAACTCTTTCACCCGTCATGGATTATGGAATCTTAAAGGAAAGATTTGCAGCAATAGCGACAGATGGTGCAAGGGCAAAGCTTTTAGAATCTAAGGGTTACCAGACACAGATACTCGAATTCATAGACATGGAGCATACACCAAAGAATCTGCTTATAAGAGCTGTTAAGACCGGAAAGCCTGATGCTAAGGCTTATGAGGAAGTACAGAATATGAGCAGGGTGCTTAATATTGACCTTACGCTAAAGAAGCTTTTGGAGGATTAAATTGAAAAGAATCAGGAATTATAGTATATCAGGTTCTAAGTATTTTATACTTGGAGTTATATTTTTAGTTACGGTTATCATAACATTTATATCAATGAAATTCGAACAGATAATGCCGTCAGCAACCACTATGGCAGATGCAACTCTTCCAACAGTTGCAATGGATACAGAGGCAGGTACACAGTATAATGCGCTTCATGGTTACACTTCGGAGCTGGATTCAACATTGTTTTATGGCAATATTACACCTGTTGCAAAGGACAGAAAGCTGACAGTTACAATTAATACATACGGAGAAGATATTGAAGGTGTGGCATACAAAATCCGTTCTTTAGAGGATAAGTCGCTTATCGAGAATACTGAGGTTAGTGATTATGATAATGCAGGGAGCAGTATAAATGTTACATTTAACATAAAGAATCTTCTTGATACCGGGAAAGAGTATGCGCTTGAGATTGTGCTTAAGACAAAGAAGCATGAGGCAGTATATTATTACACAAGAATTGTTTATGGAGTGGATTATGACCTTCAGAAAAAGCTTGATTTTGTCATGGATTTCAATGCATGTACATTTGATGACAGTAGACTTAAGGACATAGCCGGATATCTTGAAACTTCAAGTTCAGGCGATAACACTAATTATGGAAAGGTAAATATTAACTGCTCATTAAGCCAGGTCGGCTGGGGAGACCTTGACCCATATGTAGAGAGTGATATTATGCCGGAGGTTATATCAGTTGATGATGATGTGGCAATATTAAGACTTAGTTACAGAGTTGGAGCAGCAAATGATTATTCATCAAGTGATACATATACAGTAAGTGAGTATTATAGAATACGGCAGACTAACAGTGGTTTCTATCTTCTTAATTTCGAGAGGGAGATGAATCAGGTATTTGACGCAAGGAACGACCTGACTTCAACGGCGAAGATTAATCTTGGAATTAATTCTTCAACAGATGTTAATTGTGCATCTGATGAAAAGGGAATATATACCTATTTTGTTAATCAGGGTTCACTGTGGTGTTTTAACAGCAGTTCACAGACATTTACAAGAGTATTTTCGTTCAAGGGTGAGGAGACTGATTCTGTAAGAGAAGGTTATGATGCCCATAATATTAAGATAATGAAAATAGAAGATAACGGAGATGCAACATTTTTAGTATCAGGATATATGAACAGAGGAGAGCATGAAGGACAGGTTGGCGTATCTTTATGCAGATATTCATATTCAGATAATGATGTTACTGAAAGACTGTTCATTCCAATGGCGATTCCTTATAACATTCTCACACAGAATGTTGGTGGCGTTTCTTATGTTTCTAACGACAAATTCTATATACTTATAGATGAGACTCTGTATTCTGTAGACCTTGTAAGTAAAGAGGTCATGACAGAGATAACAGGACTTAAAGAGAATTCATATGCTGTATCAGATGCCGGAGATGCCATAGCATATAGTGTGTCAGGTGATATATGCAACACTGATACGATAAGAGTTCTTAATATGAGCAACGACAGCGCTTATGAGTTAAAGGCAGATGAGGCAGATACATTAAGACCACTTGGATATATCGATTCGGACTTTATATATGGAATGGCTCATAAGGAAGATATTGTATCAGATGCAGATGGCAGCAGAACATATGCAATGTACAAAGTCGGTATTATGGATGTTGATTATAATATTATTAAACAATATGAACAGCCTGATATATATGTATCTGATACAGAGGTTGAAGGCAAGAGAATTACGCTTACAAGAATAGTGAAGTCAGGAAGTGGTTATGTGTCAACGAGCATAGACCAGCTTATCAATAAGGATGAGAATGTTGTTGAAAATGTTGTAAAGGCTGATACAATAAGCACAGACGCAAGGAAACAGGAATTATATATTGACCTTATAACCAAGGTAAATGATATATCTGTTAGTTACAGAACTTCAGGTGAGATTATATTTAAAGACAATACAAGTCTGGAACTTGAAGATGAATTTACATGGGATGGAAGGTACTATGTATATGGATACGGAACATTCCAGGGAAGCAGGACACAGCTTGAATCAGCAATAACTCTTGCGTATGACACATATGGAACAGTTGTGGATTGTGATTCAAAGTCTGTGTGGAAACGGTACAGAAGCACACAGGCATCAATAGACGGGGTTTCGCCGGTTATGGGTGGAAGTTCTCTTGAAAATGCAGTTACAACAGTATGTAATTATCTTGGGGCTGATTATAATGCCGCGGCTTACATGGAACAGGGGTATACAGCAGTGCAGACAATGAACATGATAAGCGGAGTACATGGAATAAGTCTTACAGGAATAACATATGAGAAGGCATTAAGCTATGTCGGAGAAGGAAGTCTTGTGATAGCAAAGACCGGAGAAGACGAATATATAATCATTACTGCATATAATTCAAGTGAAATAGCATATATTGAATCATCATCTGGTTCAGTAAAGACTATGTCTATGAATGATGCTGGAAAAATGTTTTCTCAGGGCGGCAATATATATGTAACCTATTATAAGTGATGATATGCACAGGGATTGAATATTATGGCGAAGAAAAAATTATCAAAAAAGAAAAGAAGACGCAGATTAATAAGAAGACTTATACTTCTTACATTACTGCTGGCATTTGTTACAACACTTGCAATATTTTCACCAAAGATAGTAAAGATTATAAAGCTTGCGCAGGAGGCTAAGGAGCTTGTAAATAAAAGTTCCTTAGACACATTTATGGCATCAGGAACAACAGTTATATATGATACTGATGGCAACGAGCTGTGTACCATGCGTGAGTCAAAGGATATGTATTATGTTGATATAGGTCAGATACCGGATACATTACAGAAATCTTTTGTTGTTATGGAAGATAAAGACTTTTATAAACATAAAGGAATTGATTTCAAGGCTATAATAAGGGCTGTGATAGCTAATACAGAGAATGATGAAATCGTTCAGGGTGCAAGTACAATAACGCAGCAGCTTGCAAAGAATATATTCTTAAGTCAGGAAGTTACATGGCAGAGAAAGGTAAAAGAAATATTTGTGGCATGGGATCTGGAAAAGAAATATACAAAGGATCAGATTCTTGAATTCTACTTAAACAACATATATTTCAGTAATGGATATTATGGAGTAGGTGCAGCAGCGAGAGGCTATTTTGACAAAGAGGTAAGTGAGCTGACAGTTGCTGAACAGGTATTTATAGCGGCAATCCCTAACAATCCGACAAGATACAATCCACTGACTAATTATGATAACACAGTTGGGAGAAGAGACCTCATACTTGGAAAGCTGTATGAAAATGATATGATTAATTCCATGAACTATTACACTGCACTTGATACGCAGGTGGTTCTGGCACAGCAGCCCGAGGTTTCAAAGAACAATTCTGTCGAGACATATGCAAGGCATTGTGCGACAGAGAGCATGATGCAGGCGAATGGCTTTGTGTTTAGAACGAATTTTAACAATGATGATGATTACGAACAATATAAAGAAATATATGAAAACAGCTATACACTGTTTCAGCAGAAACTGCTTTCCGGAGGATACAAGGTATACACAAGTATCAACATGGATGTACAGCAGATGCTTCAGGATGCTGTTGACGATAATCTTAAAGGATATACCGCAGAAAAAGACGGAGTGTATGAAATGCAGGCAGCAGCTACCTGTATTGATAATTCAACAGGAAATGTAGTGGCTATTGTTGGCTCAAGAACTCAGGATTTAGAAGGATATACTCTTAACAGGGCATATCAGAGCTACAGACAGCCCGGAAGCTCAATTAAACCGATAATAGACTATGTTCCGTATCTCGAAAAGGGCAATACACCTGACACTATAGTTCAGGATGAATATATTCAGGATGGTCCGAAGAATGCAGATGGAACATATATGGGAAGCATTACATTAAGAACAGCGGTAAGTCTTTCACGTAACACAGTTGCATGGAATGTGTTAAAGGAACTTACACCTAAGGCTGGAAGTTCATATCTTCTCAATCAGGGATTTCATAAAGTATGGATGGATAAAGAATACAATGCGATTGCCATAGGCGGCTTCACATATGGTGTGTCAACAGAGGAGATGGCAGGTGCGTATGCAACAATAGCTAATGAGGGCGAGTACAGAAGAGTTACATGTGTATCCCAGATAAAGGATACAAGAGGAAGAATAGTATATGATTCATCTGGCAGGGGGCAGAAGATATATGATGCTGAATCGTGCAGGATGATGACGGATATGCTTGAAACTGCTGTGAATGAAGGAACAGGACGCGGGGCAGCACCAGATAATGCAATTGTTGCCGGAAAGACTGGAACAACGAACTCTAATTATGATTCATGGTTCTGTGGATACAGTGCTTATTATACAGTGGCTGTATGGCAGGGATATGATTATCCTGCATCAATCCCACAGAGTCATACAAAGGATATATTCAGGCAATTTATGCAGGATTCACATAAGACTCTGGCAAAGAAGGATTTCCCTAAGTACAGACAGAAGTCAGACAATAAGGAGACAGAAACTGAATCTGTAAGTGAAACACAGACAGAAACGCAGTCAGTCAGTGAGACGCAGTCAGTAACACAGACGCAGAAGGGCAGTCAGATCCAGTCGTCAAGTCAGATGGAAACAGGCACGGCAAGGGATAATGATGCAACTGCAGGCACCAGACAGGATAGTACGGCAGGAGGAAGTGAAAGCTGGGCAGATACAGATAAGCCGGCAGAGACTAAAGGGGATATCTCAGGTTATTAATTGCAGATATATCGTAGATGTAAATAAAATAATACTTGCAGAAAAGTGGATTGTATGATAAATTTTAGTGGGGTAAACTTATAGAAATATAAGGACACAAAACTAGAAGTCTAAGGCTAATGCTATGATGGTTCGGTTGCATTTAGGAAATGTTTCTTAAATGCAGCCTTTTTTGTTTTAGCAGAGACTTGAAAATAATTGTAGATAGTGTCAAATGGCACACGAAATTAATGCATAGCAGGGAAAACCTACTAAAGTTGCTAAATATAATGAAATGGTAGGTTTACTAAGGGGATTGCTTATGAAAAAGATATTGATAATAACATTAATGGTTATATGTATGATTTTCAACATAACAGCATGTGGGGTAAAAAGTAATAATACCAGCAAGTCGCCATTAAGACAAACAAAGGATATGGCAGAAAATGTCTATGATGCTATAAAGAATCATGACAGTGAACAGCTAAAAGAACAATTCTGCGAAAGGCTGCAGCCGGGGAAAGAGACAGCGGTAGACAAGATATATGAATATATAGATGGAGAAATAGAAACGCTTGAGACAGATTTTGAAACAGAGCATTTTGCACGAGCGGGCGGTGGTGGAAAGATAAGGGGCGATAAACTATCAAAAACATTTGTATTTGAAATAATCATTACCACAGATAAAGGAATCAGATATGAAATAGGAGGTAAAGGCGATATCATCAATACAATAGAGCCGAAAGACCAAGGATTACAGGTGCTTCGCGTGTATAAGCAGAATGAAGATGGAACATGGAATTATTCAAAAGGTTACTTGCAGATAGGAAGTGAATTAGATTAAGAATTAAGATAAAAAACCGGAACCCGACAATTAGTCAGGTTCCGGTTTTTAGTATAAATATTACTTGAATTACTTACCGTAATGAAGTTCGTTATATTCCTTAACTCTCTGCTGGATTCTTTCAACAGGGCTTAAGAGGTTGCTGATTGAAGAATCATGGTTAAGTGTATCAATAAGAAGAGCCATGTATTTGCTCATATCAACATTGATGTACCAAGGCTTAGAGAGAAGCTCTGTTGGCTGGTACACAAGGTTAGTTGTAAGGATTCTGTCGATAATACCATTCTCATATGCTTCATCAAACTTCTTGAAGCCGTTAGTGAAAAGACCGAATGTAGTTGCGCAGAATACTCTGCTTGCACCACGCTTCTTAAGCTCAGAAGCAACATCAATCATACTTTCACCAGAAGAAATCATATCATCAATGATAATGACATCCTTGCCTTCAACATTAGTTCCAAGGAACTCATGTGCAACGATAGGATTACGTCCATTAACAATCTTAGTGTAATCTCTTCTCTTATAGAACATACCCATATCAAGACCAAGAACATTAGCAAAGTAAACAGCACGTCCCATACCACCTTCATCCGGGCTGATAACCATCATATGCTCGCTGTCGATGTGAAGGTCGTCCACATTAAGAAGGAGATACTTGATAAACTGGTATGTGCATGATACAGATTCAAATCCCTTAAGAGGAATAGCATTGTGTACTCTAGGGTCATGTGCATCGAAAGTAATAATATTCTCAACGCCCATATCTGTAAGTTCCTGAAGCATAAGTGCACAGTCAAGAGATTCTCTTCCTGTTCTCTTGTGCTGTCTTGATTCATAAAGGAAAGGCATGATTACATTAATTCTTCTTGCCTTACCACCTGCAGCAGCAATAACTCTCTTGAGGTCAGCATAGTGATCATCAGGAGACATATGGTTCTTGAAACCGCAAACAGTATATTCAATGCTGTAGTTAGTAACATCATCGATAATGTAAAGGTCTGTACCACGAACAGATTCGCCTAAAGTACATTTAGCTTCACCTGTACCAAATCTTGGTGTTTTTACATCAAGAAGGTAAGAATCTTTAGTATAACCCTTGAAAGTAATAGGTGATTCTTTAGCTTCAATTCTCTGGCTTCTCCAATCAGCAATATAAGCGTCAACTGCTTCGCCTAACTGCTTACTTCCTGATAATGCAACAATTGCAAGTGGTCCTACAGGAATAGATTCAACATATTTTTTGATAGACATTTCAAAATTTCCTCCGTGTGTTAAATAGTAAATTTCTTTTTTATTCTTATATCATCACCAAAAATCTTTAAAGGAGTGTAATTACCCGCTGTACGTGAAAAAATACGCTCTTCATATTTCTGCTGTAATTCCTGTAAAGAAAAATTAGTAGAAATAATAGTAGATTTCTGATGTATAAGTCTCTCATTAAGACAATCAAATAGGGATGATTCAGTAAAGGAGTTAGACATCTCCGTGCCCAAATCATCAATAATAAGTAAATCACAACGAAGCAACTCGTCAAAACTAATCTGACGGTAAATAGTGGTGTTGCTACGTTTAAAGGAATAATCTGCCAACAAATCGAAAAGTTGTACTGCTGAAAGATAAATAACAGAGTAGGATTTTTCGATTAATTCCTTTGCAATGCAGTTAATGAGAAAAGTTTTCCCTGTACCTGCCCTGCCATAGAATAACAGATTATCAAAGGTTTTGTCAAAGTTATTTATAAAATAATGACAATGGTCCACAACAGCGTCAATATTTTCTGCTGCGGAAATCCCTGTATCGGGATCAATGTAGTCATCAGAATACAAATCATATTCAAAAGTATCAAAGTTTTCGCG
>OHDR01000276.1_pt1 | contig 28726 bp, 43 predicted proteins | sample 1567001 | NCBI WGS metagenome assembly OHDR01 (sample SAMEA3879553, study PRJEB24766) | human gut metagenome | biome: human-associated habitat; feature: feces | place: USA | collected 1985/1987 | reverse complement strand
CCCGGAGGGGAAGCGGCATACCGCTTGCATCGGTGCTTTTGATGTAAAACGCGCTGTTTTCGCTGTCCATCAGGAGCACGCTGTTTCCTGCGGCAACCATGTATGCTTTTGCGCCCTCCTCGCCTTGCACCCAAATGATGGACGGCGTGCCCTGCGTCGGCTGCGTCGCTTGTCCCATCATAGGCTGCTGGTAGGCGTTCTGCCGCAGCTGTGCAAGCTGATCCGGCATTGCCTGCCCATAATAGCCGGGCTGGTATCCGTATGGAATGTATGGCATCGCTTAGTCCTCCTTGTACCAGTAATAAATCGGGCACTCTGCGCCACTGTCCCAGCTATCAATCCACTCGCCATTGACAACAGCCAGAACGTGGCCAGAGCAGCCCAGAACGTAGATCCCGCGCGGGTACTCCCTTGCAAAATCCTCCACGGTGTAGCAGGTGGAGCAGTCTGCCTCGACAAGGCGGCGCTTAAATCCGCGCTTTTGGAGGTACGCGCCCCATGTGCGGTTGGCGCTTGGCATGTCGCCCAGTGCGTAGCCCATCATCGCAAGCCCTATGTATGCCTGCTCCCAGCTTTGCCCGGTGGCAGCTGCAACGGCTCGCACTGCACAGTCACCGACGCTGCTGCCGCGCGGGTTTGGGTTGAACTTGTGCCACATGAGCGCTCCTCCTTTTGCGTTTATCGTACCAGAATGCCACACCGGGAGAGACAACGAAGGTACAACGAAGGACAAAAAAGCGCCCACACTGCAAAAGGGCAGCGTGGGCAAAAATACGTTCATCGGGTATAATATTTTTGAAAAAAGCTTGACTTTTGCACCCAATGGGTGTATATTATAGACAGTAAAGGAAACCAAAATCGCACAAAAAAAGGAAATAGCTACCATGACCAGCTTTGAGACTAAAAAGAAGATCGTTCTTGCAGGCGACAGCCGCATTTTTAAAGACTGGGCTGCCCACTCTACCATCACGATGGACGAGTTTATCTCGGCGCTTCAGTGGCTGTGCGAGGATGCACTGGACAAAAACGGCAAGCTTACCCGGGAAATCGCGCTTGCTCCCGACCGCATCGTGAAGCTGCGCCGCGTCAACGATAGTCTGGGCATGACAGCCTTCTATGAGTATCCCCGCGACAACGGCAGCGATGGAGAGCTCGGCTCTCTCTGGAGCGGTGAGAAGTTCCCTGATGGCTTTGTGCGCAAAATCAGCCTGTCCGTGAAAGACCGCATTTGAAAGGAGGATACCATGTATAGCAACGCTGAACTTTTTATTATGGCGAGCAATCCGCGAGCCGTAAAGGAGATTTTTCTGAATAACGTGACGCTCAGCGCCGAGGATGGCGCTGATGGCTGCATCGACCTAGACGCCGAAAAGGAGCGGCTGTCCGTCATCTGGGATCTGGCGAACCTGTCCATGCGGGAGCTGATCTCCCGCACCGGAATGTCGCAGACCGCTTTTGCAAAATGCGCGGGCATTCCGCTGCGCACGGTGCAGAACTGGTGTGCCGGAAGCCGGGGCTGCCCGGCATACGTCCGCTTTTTGTTGGCTGAACACTACAAGCTGCTGTAAAACAAAAAAATCCCCTGCTTTGCCGAAGCCCTGCGTGCCACGCGGGGTGCTTTGTAGGCAAAGTGGGGGATTTTTTATGCCGCCAAAACGGCGAAGTCTAAAATCAAGAGCGGAACTGCCCACAGGCAATGCCGCTCTCTACAAAGGCCGTAGCCTTTCAAGTCTAAAGGCGTCTCCCGCATAGTACGCACTGTAAGTAGGCGGGCGGGAGACTGTATCAACTAAAAATGCCTACTTCTGCTATCGCAATTTTGACGTATGCGCACTATTCAAAACCGTTCAAGCATTTTCGGGCTTGCTATGGCTGGACTTGAACCAGCGGCAATAGGCGGGTCGCGCCCTGCTCTACCAACTGAGCTACATAGCCTTTTCAAATATCCACCCTCTTGTGCTTCTTCGAGAGGCCAGGTGGATTTGTTGAGATTATTATACCACAATTCGTGCAAAAAGAAAAGCGGCAGACCCGAAAGCCTGCCGCTTCAATGCGCTTCACAAGAAAACGCACCCAATTAAAGTTATTGTATCACATATTTATCACCCTATCAATGCCTTTCAGCCGGTAGCTGATTGCCGTCCGACTGTAATGCATCTGTGCTGCAATGTCCGGCAGCGGGAGCCGCTCAACGTACCGCAGTAAGGCTATCTTACGGTCAACCCTCCCAAGCGGTGCGTTTTTGATGGCGGCTATCATCCTCTGTCGGTCAAGTCCTTGCAGGCACAGTGGCAGCACTACACGAGCCGCCGCCACAGGCATCACCGAGCCAGAAGGGCTGCGGCAACTGTCCTGCGTTGCGCACCATTTTGCCAATGCTGGCGAAACGGTGACAAAATGTCACCAGTTTGTTGACATTGCCGAGATGGTATGTTTTCGTGAGGCCACGAAAACGTGCGCAGACCATTTTCGTGATGTCACGAAATTGCTCTTGTATGGCGTACATTTTGTTGGTGTCAACAAAATGCTCGTATGTAGTGCTTGCCATGATATCCTCCTTACTGCTTTTGCAGTGCCGCTTTCATGCGGTCAAAGAAAAACTGAATTACCTTGCTCATGGTCTCTTCAGTGATTGCCCACGAGACAAGCCTGCCCCATTTGCTGTTGTCCAGATAGTGGCGCAGCATCTTGACGCACCACGCCTTGCGCTCTGCGCCGCGCTTGGTGCCCTGAATCTCTCGCTCTGCTTGGTCAATGAGGTTGAGCACCAGCGTCCTGACCGCTGCGCCGTAGCCCAGACGGATAAGCCCCAGCACAAGCGACACAGCGCCCACAACGATGAGCGCAAGCGCCAGCCACGCGGGCAGCGGGGTGAGAATGGTGTTAAGGATTGCTTCCATGATTGGTTACTCCTTTCAGCAGATAATTGTTAATGTCGGTCTTGCTTTTTTGCATACCTTCCCGGTTGTTGCCGGATAGTTGCGCATCCAAAAGGTTTTGCACGCCAACGAGGACAAGTCGCATTTCTTCGTCAATGCCGTCAAAGCGGCGCAGGTCTCTTGCAAGGGCTTGTGTATGCTGGAGCTGCCCCTGTTCCAAGGTGCCGACGCGCTTGTCCAGCTCATCTAGCCGCTTGTTCTGCGCGTTGTCCGGCTCCTGTGCCTTCTTGATGTACTTATGGATGATTTCCAGCACCTTGTCGATCGTGATCGCAGCGGCGCACAGGCTGCCCAAGATGCCCAGCACCCACAGCAAAGCTTCTTTTTCGGTCATTTGCCCTCCCGAAGACGGGTCAGACCCCTCTTTGCAATGATTTTAGCGTAGTCCTTGTACGGTACCGACAAATCCACGCCGGAGATCTTGCCCGGGATCGCGTCCACAACACCGGGAATCTTGCCCTTGCTGGTGTACTGCCACAGCCCGAATTTCCATTCCGGCGCGGGCTTTTTGCTGCGGTAGGCTGCAAGCCACACGTCATACGGCTTGAGCGCCGCGCCGGTCATGTACATGTTATCACGGCCAAAGTACAGCCCGGTGTATAGCATGGCGTAAAAGCCCCAGCGCTCCACCGTGCCCAGCGCATGAGCGGCAATGTTCGTCAGGGTCTGCTTGTCCAGCGGAGCTTGCACATACTTGTCCTCAATGTCCACCGCCACCGGCAGCTGCACTGTCTTGCCGGTCAGCACCTTGCGCAGCAGGGCAAGTTCTGCGTCAGCTTCTTCCGTGTTGACCGCCTTGCAGTAGTAGTACACGCCACAGGGGATGCCCAGCCGCTGGCACTCGCGGTAGTTGCGCTCAAAGGTGGGGTCGATGTACGGCTTGCTGGGCGCGTCTTTCGCGCTGTTGCCCAGCGCCCGCAGCATCACGCCGGAGACAAGGCCGCTTGCCTTGACATTGTCCCAGTCGATGTTACCCTGCCAGCGGGAAACGTCCATGATAGGTCTCATACTCTGCTCCTTAATACTTTTCGCCGGTAATCTCTTCATACTCTTCTGCGGTCAGGCGCTGGGGCTTGCGCTGCACAAGGATGCGCAGCATGGCCTTAGACCAGCGGCCCGCCTCGTACTCGTCTTTCGCTTTGCCGAAGATCGCGCTGTGCTTATCACTCATGGCTCATGCCCTCCTTGTCTGCAGCCTCGTCCTCAATGGGCACATCGGCCAGAATGCACAGGAAGTCCACCATAGACGCGATCTGTGCCAAATCCGCGTCCCGGTTTTCGTTTTCGGCGGCGGTCTTGATGTCGCCAGTGTTGTGAACAATTTTCATGTAGTTATCCCCTCCAGCAGAGTTTTAACGTATTGATCCATGCGCTGCAGCAGCTGCTGCGAGTTGCCTTTAGCGGCATGGGCTTTCCATGATCCATACTGCTCATACAGGGCAGATGCCGGTTTCTCTCCTGCCTTGATGAGCTGGGCAAGCCGAAACAGGCGCTTGCGCTCGGCCTTGACATTCTGCGGGTCAACGGTCATAACGACCTTGCCCGCCGGGGTCAAGCGGTAGATGAAACCTAGAAAACGGAATCCATCCTTTAGCCTGACGATCTTGGTCTTGGTCGGGTGCAGCTCCATGCCATCGGCAGCGTACCGGGCGCGGATCGCCTCCCGCCACTCCTCAAGCCGTGCCTTGTCGTGGTGGATGATGAGGCTATCATCCATAAAACGGACGTACTTTTTCGCCCGCAGGCGCTCCTTGATGTAGTGATCTATGGGGTCGGGCACCGAGATCCCGGCAAGCTGCACCATCTGGCTGCCCGGATTATAACCGGCCTCGCCGGTATATTGACAATCCAGCACCTCACGCACGCGGTTATGCACACTTGGCGGCAGATGCCGCTCAAAGCAGCGGTTTGCCACGTCATGGGGCATCGTGTCGTAATAGTGCCGGATATCTACCAACAGCACATAGCCATCAGCGCCGTGCTGCCGGTATTCGCGCTCCATCATGAGCTTGACCTGCTTGCGCGCCCAGTCGGTACCTTTGCCGGTCTGACAGGCCGCGTTTTGCCGGATGAAGCTCCGTGTCATTGCTGGATAAACAGCATTGTCGTTGAGAGAGCGCTGGTATACCCTATCCCGAAAGCCATTCGCAACCGCTGTGCGGGGCTTGGGATAGGTGATTCTAACTTTGATTGTTGGCCGTGCCTTGTATGTACCTGTCGCGAGCTCCTTTTGGAGTTTCAGGATCTCGTCCATCCGAAACAGGTGAAACCGTCCAACGCTTGCCTTGCGGCACACGCCTTTGGCGCACTTGCCCTCGGAATTATACAGGGCATCGAACCCGATTATTATTTCTTCTTCTTGCACTGATTTTTTCAGCTCTCCTCGCAAGGATCTGCCGGGTGATAGCGGTCAACACCCCGCAGGGTGGCCACGTCCGGCTGATATTGTTCGTCTGCCAGAGGACAGACATGGCACTCGGCTCCTTGCACGGCAGTTTTTGCCCGGCCTCTGCTATGCAGGGGCTTTTGTGGGCGTGCTGCCGTCCAATCCGGGGCGCAGCGATGCGCGTAGACCGCGTACCAGTTGTAGACGTTGCCGCTGGCGTTCACGTTGAAGGCATTGTTGCCGTTGCCACGATTCGCAGAGCGCAGCCGCACATTGCGGCCCATTAGCCTACAGCCATTTTTATGTCAAAGCGCTTTTGCACGCTTTGCATCACTCTCGTGCCAGTCCCGGCAACGCTGCCGGATATCGCGCACAGTGTTGCCCCAGAAAGAGCACCGTTTGCCAGAAAGGTGGTAGCTGGCTTTTGCCATGTCTATCTCCGCCAAAAGGACGGTGCACAGCCGGACGGCGTGCCTTTGAAGCTTAAAGCGCTCCTCTCTTTCGTTCGGCTTGTCCAGCCGGAGGTCGTTTGCTCCGAAGATATCAAAAAATATCCGGTCTGCCGTAGCGCGCAGTTGACCGGGAAGGCTTGCGTCAATTTCGAGGTCAAACACTTTCGCGTTTTTGGTGATCTGTCTGGTATACAGTGCCAGCTCACGCGCGTCAAGCGGCAGCGTGAATTTATTGTCCGGTATCTGGTCTTTGCGCATTGCCATGGGATAGCACTCACTTTCTCACCGGGCAAGGGATTGCCCGGTGATTATTTAACAAGATTGGTCATTTTGCAAGCCGGGGCGCAGCGATGCGCGCGGATCGCGTACCAGTCGCCGACGTTGCCGCTGGAGGCCACGGAGAAGGCATGGTTGCCGTGGCCACGATACGCAGAGCGCAGCCGCACATTGCGGCCCACAGTGCGCTGTGCAAGGTCGCGGGTGATACGCAGCGGGTAGGTCTGCCACAGAGCCTGCGGGGTCTTTGCGCCGGTGCGCTCCTTCCAGTACGGCCAGTATGTACCCTCGCCACTGACCTGCGGAGAACAGTAGATCTCCTCCAGCGAGGGCAGGAAGATTTTGTCATAGGTCACCACAGCGCTGCCGTCATCGGTGACGGTGTTGCCGTAGGTCACGACCTTCACGCGGGTCAGCGCGTTCTTGAAGTCATCCGAGAAGCCAGCAAGGAAGCCGGGCACGGTGTCCGCCTGATCGGGCTTCATGTCCCATTCATCTTGCGGCTGCCACCACGCACCAGCGGGTGCATCGCTGTTGAGGTACTGGCGGTATGCGGACTTATACCACCGGTTATCGCCGTAGGCAACCGAATGCAAGCCGTTCAGTTTGCCGTTGGGCTTTGCAAGGAAGGAACCAAGATTTATGCCATCGACGCCAGCAGAGACGTTGCAGGTCTCCAGCAGCTCGGACTTATACTGATCCTTGTAGACGTAAACCTTCCAATTGGCAGGTGCAACGTCCGGTGCGTTATAGAAGCCGGTCATGCGTGCACCTGCGGGGGCATTTTTGGTCAAGGTAAAATTATAGGTACCGCCGTTTATGACGTTTGTGCCATAGGTAAAATCAAAAATGATGTTGTAGGTGCCAGCCACCAGACCGGCCTCCGGCACAACGTAGAAGGCCTGATATGCAGAAAACTGGATATCTTCCAGAGACGCGTAGTGCATCTGCAGTACCATTGCGGGCGCGGTGGTTCCGGTCTCGCCCTCGGCGATATCGTCCGTCTTTACCACGTCCCACGGGCAGTCGTAGACTTTGCCGTCCTTTGCGGTGTAGGTGTTGACCAGCTGCGTGCCGACCGGGAAAACCGCCGGTGCGTTACCAGCAGCCACCACGGCCTTGATGCCGTTATAGTCCATCTCCTCCACCGCGGCGGTCTGTGCCCGCGCGATCACGCCCAGCGAGCTGGACATACCCAGCAGGGCGGCGGTCATCTGGTCAAGCTTTCTGCCGTTGTCTTTTGCGGTCTGATCCAGATAGACCGGATCGGTTACCATAGTTTCAGCCATGTGTTTTGCTCCTTTCAGGATTTAACATATTTCATGCAGACTTTGCCGTCAACCACGACAAATCCGCAGGATTCGAGGGCTGCGGTGCGCGTATCTAGCGCTTGCTCTGCCTGTTCCGCGCGGGTGGTTTCGGCGGTGATGGCGGTGTCCAAGCGCTGCTCCTCGCCCTTGGCGCGGGTGGTTTCATCGGAAATGCTTTTCGCGTTCGCTTGCACTTCTGATTTATCTGCTTTGCCAGCAAGCGTAGTGTTTGAATTGCTCTCCAAATCCACAATGCCGTCCTCGATGTGGTTCAGCTGCGCGCTGTTCAGAACCTGACAGTCTACAAAATTCTGTTTTTGATAGCCCATACTGCCTCCTTATGCAATCTTGTCTGTGCCAAGCTTGGAAACGCCCAAAACAAAGTAGCGCTCCTTTGGCCATGGGTCACAGGTTGCTGTGATTTTCACGGAAGTCTTGTACTCGCCGGGGGTCATCTCTACGTCCAGCTGCCCAGCCCAGACCTCGCCGTCCCGGACAAAATAGAAGTGCAGCCACTGCCCCTGCAGCAACGCTTCCAGTCTAGACCGGATATATGCCCATTGTGTTTTAGGCCGGTCGCAGACAAAATCCATCGAGATATTCCGCTTTTTGTAGTGTACGCTGCCATCCACCGAGCGGGTCAGATCCAGCAGAAAATCTGCGCCGGGCACCTCAACAAGCATAGAATCGGTTTCGGGCTTGCCGATCTGCGGAGAGCCGCGCTTGAGCCACAGCCCAAAGTCCGAACGCATGGAGAGTGTGCCCTTTGGCGTTGTGATGCGCATATCGTTCATGCGGGGGTTTTGGGCGGCGAGCGCTTCCAGTGCGGCATAGTCTCTCATGTGTAGGTCACCTCGGTTCCGTCATCGGAAGTCTGTACTGCCGGGGCAGGCTCAGCAGATGGTTCAGGCGGATGATAGATCAGATTTTCGCCGTCCCAGAGATAATCTGTGTAGAACCCATGCGTGATACCGGACAGATCGTCCAGAAGGATCTCGTCGGGCGGCAGCGGGTTCGGAATGACGCTTTCGTGGCACCAGCCGCCTGCATACAGCCGCCCATCAGAGCAGACCTTACACTTGAATTTAAAGTGTTTCATAGTTCTCCTCACATAAAACCGTATAGTTCCAACGGGCGGCAAACCTCATCGTTTTTCGTAACACCATCAGCAATAGGAACTTCCAAATGTATCACGCCAGTTATAACGTTATTTTTATAGTCGGATGTTCTTTCGTTTCCGCTACCAAACGTTATTCCCGTGTCGCTCACTTTGACGGTTCTCCAATGGACGGTATTCCACGGATAAGCATAAGAGTACGTTTGCCCATTAACAGGAAGAACGACCGTAAGTCTACCAGCACTGCCTCCACTTGCAAACCATGTTCCGTCTTTATGCGTGTCATAGACCAGCATTACAGACGAGTAGGAAGAAAGGTCGATTTTTGTTGTTTGTGCAGTAAATTCTCCTATTCGGTTGCCATGAGAATCCTTTTGATAAGGCCATTCAAAAATTTTACTGTTGCGAATGCCGTTGAAAATAATTGAACCGCTATTGATGGAACAGCTGCCCATGCCGTCCGTGATGGAGATGGCGTTGGCCTGGATATTGACCATGCTGCTGCCATCCATGACCCGGATGCCATCGTTCAGGATCTGCACTTGCTTGCCGGGCAGAGAATCGTGCCGGACAATGAGGCCGTTTTGCGGGGTGTACTCCAAAAAGTTTGTGGCGGTCTTGGCGGCTTCATCGGAATCCTTTTTTGCCTGTTCGGAGGCGGCAAACAGCCGTTTCAGCATATCCTGATGGTATTTTTCGGAGGTGTAAGCGCTTTCCACCAGCAGATTTGTCGTGCCCATATTGGCCACCTGACGGTCTGTCAGGGTGCGGCGGGTCATGCCAAATGTGAACTCTTTCTGCGCAGGCTTTTCCAGCGGTTCCACCAGCTTGGTACAGAGCATGACGGCATCCACACTGTGCGGCTTGCTGATAATATGGGAGTACATGGAAAAATCCAGCCGGTCTGTATCGTAGCCTGCGTCTACGAGATCCACCGCCCGGATGACGTAGCTGGTCTTCATAGCGTAGTTCTGCTGCAATGCCTGCACACCGGCTGCAAAGGTGTCGTTTGCGCTGTCGGTGTCAAGTTCCACGATGCGGGTAATGATGCCAAACTTCTGCACCGCGGTGTCGTTCTGGATCCAGCCCTCTTCCAAGTTGTAAGAGTAGCCCGATGCAGGCAGATACTGCGCAACGGTAGCGGCATCTGCTTCCATGATGCCCCAACGCTCTTCGTGCTTATCCTTGGAGGGGTCCCGCCACCACATGAGCTTGTAGTACCACTTGGAGGTGTCCACTGTGTGCTTGTTGCCGATAGGATAGATGCGGGTATAAAGGTCGGTGGCGTCTGTGGTTTCGCTCAGGTTGAGCAGATTGCGTCCGTACTCGATTTTCTGGGCGGTCTGCCGCTTGGCTTCCACTGCCTGATCGCAATAGTTCAGCACGTTGTAGCCGGTAGCCGCGTCAAAGCCGCAGTAGAAGTAACCGCCGAACACCTTGAGCACCAGCTTGTCCAGAATGTCCCACACTTTGCCGTAGTCCTCGCCAACGCCGTATTGGTCGGCATCGCCGAACTGCACCACAAGGTTGCCCAGCGCCGCCGTCACGGTGCCAAGCTGGAAGCATTTCATCTTGCTTTTCACCTGATCGTTGTGTGCGTCGATCAGGTGCTGCAAAAACTGGCGCAGCGTGCCCTTGTAGTTAAAGGGGGTGATACTGCTATCGTTGAAATAGCTCAGCGCACCCTCGCAGTACACCACCCGCCGGTTGTAAAAATCGGCTTCATGCTTCAGTACCCGTCCACGCCAGATTTCTTTGCCATCCCGCCGCACCTGCACTACCGTGCTCAGCTTTTGCAGCATATCGTACTGTGCATGATCCCGCGTCATGGTAAAAACAAGGCTGCCGCCCTTGCTGACCTCGCGGGTCAGCTTGGGGGACAGCACCAGCGCCTGCGGGTCGTTGGGACGATAAAGCAGCAGCTTTGCATCCGGGTTGCCGTAGGGGTATGCGTAGATCTCGTACATATCAGTTTCCTCGTTCGCTCAGCACTGTAAGGTCTCCCAGGCTTCTGTTTACGCTTGGGGTGATAATGCGTCCTACCTGCTCGCCGTCAAGCGCGATCACGCTGTTTCCGGCTTCCGGCAGATATTTCTCAACCACACCGTAGAGCCGCTCCATCTGCGCCTGCATTTTGGACTGATATGCCAGCATGGCATTGTTGTCCGGGTTCATGACGTAGGGATCGGTGCGGTAATCGTAGCCCGCAAAGGCACGCTCGTTACCGTACCAGTAGGCGTCCTGAATGTCCTTGTAGGATGGTGCTTTTTGCGTGCTGGTAGTGCCGCTGCTCTTGCCCTTGCCGAACTTCGCAAAAATCGCAACGCCCAGCGCCGCCACGCCCGCCACAATGGCGATGATCGCGGCAACTTCCGGGTTCGAGATAATCAGGCTGCCCACCTTTGCAATCAGCCCGCCTACGCCCTCTGCGATTGTGCCCAGACTGCCCATGCTCCCGGCAAGGTTTGCAATATCCGTGCCCGCGTTGAGGGCAAAGCTGCCCATGCCGGAGCCAATGGTGTTCAGCACGCCCATGATCTTGCTGCCAACGTCGGAAACATTGATGCCCAGATCCTGAAACACTTTGCTCAAGCCCTTAACGTCCGTTGTGACGCCGTTTGCATCTGCTTTGATGCCGTTGGACATGATCTGCTTAAAAGCGTTGAACGCCTCGCTCAGACCGCCGCCGGAATACGCCTCGTTGATGGCTTCCAGCGCCTTGTTTGCCCAGTCGGACAGGACTTCGCGCTGCTCCTGTGACACCTCGCCCCACATCATGTTGACGATATCCAGACCAAGCGCCGCCCAGTCCTGATTTTTGAGGTCGGTGTACAGGTTTTTACCCAGTTTGAAGATCCCGCTGTTGAACTGCTGCTGTGCCTTGCTCAGATTCTCCTCAATGCGCTTTTGGGTCGCCTTGATGCTCTTGTCGATGTTCTGCGCGGTCTCTGTCACCTTGTCCTGCACGCCGTCAACGTAGCTGATGATCTTGGTGTAGGTCTGCCGCACGCCGTCCACGATGCGCTCGCCGGTCTCGGTGGCAGTTGTCTTGATGTGCTGGCTTCCGTCCGCGTAGGTCTCCACGGCCTGCTGCGTGGTGGTGGTGATGCCGTTGAAGGTCTTTTCCGCAATGGTGGTCAGGGTGCCAAGCAGGGTCTTGGACATATCGGCGTAGACCTTCTTGGTCGTGGTGCTTATCTTGCCGTTCGTGTCCGTAACTTTCTTGGTCACAAGCGTATAGGTGGTAGCAACGCCGTTGACCATCTCTTTACCGGTCTCGGTAGTGGTCTCGGTCACGCGGTCTTTGATTTTGCCCGCTGCGTCCTTGACCTTCTCCTGCAGTGTCTCAACGCTCGTTGTCACAGCGCCCAGCGCGTTCTGTGCGGTGGTGGTTGCGGTGTGCGTCACGGACGCTATGACGGTTTCGGTTTTGGATTTTGCGCCGGTGCTCTTGCCGGAGGAACTGGAAGGACTTGTAACGATGGAGCTGCCGCCGCTTCCACTCGCGGCCGCTGCTTCTGCCTGACGCTCAGACCAACTTTTGTTGCTTACGCTTTTGCCGGAAAGAGCATTCTGCCGTAGCCGGTCCCTGTTGCTTTGCTTTTGCTTGTCTGACTTGTAGTCGTCGTAGTTGTCGTACCCTGCGTAAGCATTTTTTCCAAGTGCCTTGTTAAGATAGTAGCTTGCCTTATCCAGTGCACTAACAGCCGCGCTGCCAAGCTGCCCAAACTTTTTGATGATGGCACTGATTGGATTATCCAGCTCAAGAATTGCGTTCCCGAGACCCTTCCAGCCGTCCTCTTTGTAGGCTTCCTGTGCTGCGACAACCATGTCGTTCAGGTGGCCTATTACAACGCCGATGCCGGAGGAAAGGTCGCCGGTCATAAGTCCGGCCAGCTGGCTGACGTTATCCTTCAGGGTGGATATACGCCCGTTCATGGTCTGGCTCTGGGTGTCCATGGCGTTATAGTAACGCCCGCCCTCCTCGCTGGCGGCTATAAGCGCCTGCGAAAGAAGGTCGTAGCTGATGGTCATCTTCTGGACTTCCTGCACCGATTTGCCGGTGTAGTCTGCCAAAATCTGGTAGATATTGATGCCCGCATAGGCAAACTGCTTGATGTCTATCGTTGCAGCCTTGCCCACGTTTGCGATCTGCTGCAGGTTTGCAGCCATGCGGGATAGTTCGGCGTTACCGCCGCCAGTGGCAGAAACGGCATCGCCCAGTGCATTGATGACCTTGCGGGAATACGCGGCGTTTTCGCCCGCGCTGATGAGCAGCTGATTTGCCTGCGTCAGAGACGCCACGTCAAACGGGGTGCGGGCTGCGTCCTCCTGAATGGCCTGCATGGCTTCCTGCGCGGCCTGTGCGCTGCCCAACATATTGGTAAAGCCGGTGGTGTACTTTTCTATCTGGGCGTTATAAGAAATGCCCATCTCCACAAAGCCCTTTGCAAAGCTTACCGCCTTTGTTCCGAGCGAGGTAAGCATATTTGCAAGGACAGTTGCTTTTGCGCTGGCTGCTGCAAACTGGCTTGCCATGCCTGAAACGCCGCTCCCGGCGGTGTTTGCGCTGCGGTTCAGCGAGTTTGCGGCGCTTTGCGTCTCTTTTTGGGCCTGCTCGATGCCCTGCTCATACTCGGAGGTATCAAGCCCCAAAGTGGCCATCAAATTGAAAATGTTCAGGTCTCACCACCTCCGTTCTGCTCTGCGGCTTTTTTACTGTCTGCAAGCGTCTTTTCCCAGCACGCCTGCGCTTCTTCCAGCGTGGTCTCGTGGCGGCGCTGGGATAGCGGCTTGTCGTACTCTGCCATGATCTCGCTGAAGGACTGCTCCACCTGCTGCCCCAGCGATACAGCACAAAGAAAAAGCATATCAGCCGTATAAAGCTGGTATGCCTTTGTGCGGTGGCGTTCGCGCATCTCGCTGATGACGAACCAGACGAAATACTTTATTCCGTAGGCGCGGAGATGCTGGAGGTCGGCTCGGCAGAGGTAGTGCCAAAACTCAGGCCGTTCAAGTCGGCCAGCGATGACAAAAAATCCTGCATGTCCTCCTGCATCACGGACTTGGTAAGCGCGGTGAACGCCTTGGGCAGGGTGTCCTTCTCGCCCTTTTCCAGCGTGTACAGCTGGTGTAGGGCGTTCATGGTGCGCTGCGGGTCAAGCTTCATCAGGGGCTTGATAAAGTCCAGCGCAGCCAGCGCAAACTCGCGCGGGGTCAGCTTTTTCTTGCCCTCTGCGGTTTCGGAAGGCTCTGCACCCAGCAGCTTCATGGCGTTGGCAACAATGGTCTCCCGGGCGGCTTTGGTCTCCGGGTTATCCACGTTGTCCTTTGCGTCCATGATCATGCGGGTGATGCCGTCCACCGCGTCATACAGCTTGGGCAGGGCTTCCACGGGGTCAAGATTGATGGTAAGGATCATTACTCTGCCTCCTTGACGTAGAACTCCATAGGCACCTTGCTGGTGTCGGTCATGTCGTAGTGGCCCTTCAGGCTCAGGTTGAGGTTGCCCTTGCCGTCCTTGGTGGTTTTCAGTTCAAGGCCGCCATCGCTCACGGCCTTCATCAGCTTGACCGCAGCATAGCCGCCGCCAATAAGATTGCCGTGCCACCAGATATCCTGGAAGTCCGCATCCTTGTAATCCTCACGCACGGTGATCTTGTTGGTTTCCGTTTCCACGTCTGCAGCGCCCAACTCCAGCTTGATGGTGTCGGCGCTCACGGTCATGCAGGTGGTAGACAGGCCACAATCCCAATTGGTGATGTGCTTCAACTGCCAAGTGTTCTCGGGCACCTCGTCCAGACCATCGCCCAGATCAATGGCGTTGGGCTTGCAGCTGACGGTGATACCGCCGGAAGTCAGGCAGATCATATCCTCCGCTGCAATGGGGGTAGCGCCCGTCGGGTCGAACTTCTTGAGCAGTGCACCGGCCTGAAACTGAAGCTTTTTGAAAGCATCTGCCGAAATGGCATGATACATTTTGTTCATGTGTTATCCTTTCTCACACCACAAAGGATGTGACGTCAAAAATAAGGTATGTGCACAGGTATTTTTCCGGCGGGTTGCCCATAGGCTGCGCCCACGGATTGCCCGCACACAAAAGAATTGCGCCGCCCTCGCACTCGATGGTAAGCCAATCGCCAATGGCAGCGCGGATTTCATCGGCTTTGCGGATGAGGGGCAGCTTGCCGCCGTCTACCGGATACCACAGCCGCGCATGGAAGGTGCTGCTCTCGTCAAATCCCTTAGGAATGACCAGCTTCACCGTGATATAGGGTAGGGAAGAGCCCGGCGGCACGGAATCCTCTGGGTATACAGGAACATCGAACATCGTAAAAAAGCTGTTCAGCGCCGTGGTAATGGCTTCTTCTGCGCCCATCAGGAAAGCACCACCTTTTTGCACTGCACAACGGCAAGATTCATCTGGCTTTCGGCGGGGGAAATCTTGTCGCTGCTCGCGGTGGTAACCTCGTAGGTCTGCCCATCGTCCAGCCGCTTGATGCGGTCGAAGGGGGACAGCTTGATGTCCTTATCCACATAGAGGGAGTAGGTGGATGCCGTGCCCTGCTGCTCTGCCTGCTGTGCTTCAATGGTCTGGTCATGGCGTTCGATGGCAAGGAACTCCATGCCGTCCTCCCATGTGGTAGTAGAGCCAAACAGGCCGTCCGATACCAGCTTTTTGACCATAAAGCAGAACTTCTTTGTGAAATTCTCCATCACGGTGAATTTAGTGAAATCGTTTACAGGCATTACAGTTTCCTCCATTGGTTGATTTCCCGGCGGTAGTGGGTGCAGCCGTCTGCGGGCAAGCCGTCCGTGCCGGTGGCCATGGTGCCGCTCCAGCCGTTGAAGGACTGGGAAACATAGCGCCCACCGCCGGGGGTGGCTGCATCGTAGTCGGTGATCTTCTGGGCAAGCGCCACAAAATCAGGAGGGACGCGCATAGGCTGCACCGTGCCGGTGAAGGTTTCCGGGGTAAGGTCTCCGTCTCCCGCCTTGTGCACGCCGTCGTTAAAGATAGACCCGCACACAAGGAAATACTGCCCGGCGGACACTCCAGCGGGGACAGTATCTGCCGTAAAGGTAAATTCCCCGGCGGTGGGGTCATCGTACCGGTCAAAAAAATTGTGCGTGTAAACGCACAGCTCTGGCACAGTCATGCGGGGTCACCTCCTTATTTCGTATCAGCCGCCGAGTTCAGACGCCGCAACGGCAGGCTCGGTGTTGGACGCGCCGACAGTCACGACCGCGATACCGTCCAGATACTCTGCCCACAGCTTCATGCCCATGATGGCGTAGTTGGTGGTGGTGGCGTTCTTGTAGTTGTACTCGGTGTGATAGCCCAGCAGATTGGTCTCACCGGAAACGGTGTAGTTTGCGCCCATGGTGGCGTAGTCGCGGTCTGCGGGGTCAACGTAGTACAGGTCGATGTTTTCCACAGGGACGGCAATCACCTTCTTCTGCTCGATGAAAGCGTCAGGCAGAAGGAACAGGGTGCTGTAGCCGAGGAAGTTCTTCACATAGTTCAGACCAAACTCGGTCTGAACGGTGATTTCCTTGTCACCCAGATAGTCGTAGAAGTCCATGATGTTGGCAAAGCCCACGACCTCGGTCACGTCCAGATTGTCGTTTGCAAAGCGCTTCAGGACTGCGCCCTTTGCGATAGCCAGCGCACGCTGCCAGGTCTTCTGCGTGCCGACCAGCTTGCCGGTCTTGAGGAAGGTGTAGAAGTCGGTCAGAACCTTCTTCTGAAGCTCGTTACGGAAAGCGATATTGGTGCGATCCACGGCCACTTCTGCGCCGTACTTGGTGACGGCTTCGATGGAAACGGCCTTAGCCCACTTGCCAAGTTCGATGTCGGCATAGGTCACAGGCTCGACCTTGGTCTTGGTCAGTGGGATGTCCTCGCCCTCGCCCACAGCGGTGCCGCCCTGCAGGCCGCCGTCAACGGTGGCTTTGTAGGATACCAGCCTAGTGCCGGGTGCCTTGCGGATGGGGCGCGAGATGCCCAGAATGGTGCGCAGCGCGTCCCAATTCTTCTGGAACTGGGTCACGAAGTCGATTTCGCGGATAGTGGTGGTAATCTGAGATGCGGTAGTCAGATTTTCGGGTGCTGCCATGTGTTACTCCTTTGCTGCAAGTCCGAACGCTTCAGGATTTGCCGCGATGGCTGCCTGACGCTCGGTTGCGTCTTTGATGTTGATGATTTGTTCTTTGGTCATTTTGGAGCCGGTGTTTGCGGGCGGGTTGTCCACCTGTGCGCCCTTGGTGGTGGTGCTGCCCACATAGTCGCTCCAATCGGTTTTCAGGCTCTCAGCCAGCTTGTCCGCGTTCTTCACGTTGCCCTTGCTGTCCAGTTCCATCTTGTCGATGTCCTCGCCGGACAAGCGCACAATGCGGTCAAAGTACTTTTCCAGCACGCCTGCGGCCTTGAGCTGCTCCCGGAACTTTGATTCCTTGGCGGCTCTTGATTCCTTTGCGGTCTGCTGGGTCTTGTAGTCGGTCAGCGCCTGCTCTGCGGTCTGCTTACCGCTGTTGGCTGCGTCCCGTTCCTTTTCCGCTGCAACGCGGGCGTTTTTCTCGGTATCCAGCTCGTCCCGGAGGGCATCGGTCTCCTCGTGCAAGGCGTCCAGAATGGCTTTTGCCTTGTCATCGTTGGAGGTTTCGGCGTTTTCCAGAATCTTGCGGATATCTGCTCTTTTGAGTGCCATGTGTGTGTCCTTTCTGCCCTTGCTTGGGCTGCCATGCTTGGCAATCAGGTTATTTTTCCGGACGTGCTGCCGGTGTGGTGCCGCTTGCAGGGGTCGAACCTGCAACTACCCGGTTATGAGCCGGGAGCACTGCCAGTTGTGCGAAAGCGGCATAAAAAAGCGGCTGACGCTGTGCGCCAACCGCTGGATATTGAGTTTTAGCTTATTTTCTACCATCCATACTTGTTAAATCGGTCAATTCGCTTTTCCTTTTCCTCTTTTGTCATGCTTCCGTACTCGATTCGATAGAAGAAACAGAACAAAAACAGCTCTAAAGCGAGAATGGCAACAATAAGCAGAACCTTTTTTGCCGTGTCTATCCAAGCAAGCGGGCTGTCGCTTCCAAAAACAAGAGCAAAAGCGCCGGTTACCAGAAAAGATACCAGTAGCGAACCCATTAAAGTATGGTGCTTGTGTTTTTTCTGCTTTGGTTCAAAATACGGTCTATCATCAAATGCCAAGCATTTTGATGACGTAGGGCAATCAGGTTGCCCGAAATGCTTACAATCACGGCATTTTACATAACTATCTTCCATGATATCAGCCTTTTCCTTCCTCTACTGCAATTTCTTGCAGTTCTTTGATATGATCTTCTACTGCCGGGCGCAGGAAGGGGCGGGGAGCCATGCCCCGGGTAAAGTGCCATTTGCCGTTGAAGTCCTTCCAGACCCACGGCGTTTTGCGTCCGTTGCCCTTCTCTGCAAAAATACCGGTGCCTAACTCCACATAGAGCGAATACAGCAGAGCGGAGCCCACGGTCACGGTCTTTTGTGCCGCAGATACAACGTAGGTAATGGATGCTTTCAGCGCACCGCCAACATAGCCCTCTATGCCGGTGCTGTCTGCCGTGCCGGTTGGCACAAGCAGCTGCGCATAGTCTTGCACTTTCATGCCCCATATGGTCAGCACACGCTCCACCCACGCTTCCAGAGCTTCATGCAGCTGCGGGGTGTTGTCGGTGACTTTGATGTTGTAGTTAAATTTCATGGTTTTGATTATTCTTCAAAGGGCGCCCACATTCAGGGCAAAAATTGGGATACCAAACCGCTTCATCGTTGCACCATGCACTCAAATAAACCTTTTTTGATTTATCAACGCCAATGCTTAAAAAATCGCCAACGCCACTGTCAACAATATTTTCTTCGTGTATACGGCTTGTGTCACAGTATTTACACATTTACTTTTTCTTCTTTTTCCTTGAAACAAAGCCAATCCATGCGCCACCCTGTTCAACCGTTACTCCAAACGGCTTTTGTGACAACTGCATCAGCTTTGTGCGGTCACTTGAAGTCATGCCCTTTAGATCAAAAGCAACTTTTGGGCCGCTCTTGTCCCAATATGTGGTGTGAGACGGAGAGGAACCATCGCCACTTCGATATTTGTTGAGATCAACGCCAACTTGCTCTTTCACAAAAGACACAACATCGTTATGCGTTTTCTTGTATCTCGAACTGTCCACAACAACGGCGGTTCTCTTTGCCTCAGATTCAAACTCGTGTTCGTTGGCGTTCCAACCGCCCGCTCTCGCAGAGCTACCCGAACCTCTTTTACTCACGATAGTGCCTCCTTTCGTATTGAAATGGCTTAATTTTTGTGACATTCCAGTCGAACTCTGCCGGGCACTTCCCATACCACAAAATGCCGCTCGGTTGCAGCACTTCCAGCGCCTTGCGGCAGTGTTTGGCAAAGCACTCTGCTTCGTATGGGTCAGACTGTGTACCGTGGCTCGAAATGCTCACGATGGCGTTTCTGGGCTCTCCGTCAAAGCACCAGTCATAGCTTTGCTCTCCGCACCAGCAGAGCGTTGGAATAACGCGGATTCCGTGGGCTTGCCAGTATGCGGCCAGCCAGTGCTTTTTGTAGTGCATGAAAAGCTGCACCGCAAGCGGCATATCACTGTACAAAGAAAAATCCGGCGAACATACCGCGCCGAACTGCTGCAAAAGGGGAATGTATTTGTCTGGGTTGTTCCAGAACCGTTCAAACTGGTAATCGTCCTTGTAAAAATGCACGCCTTTTGTGGCCTTGTCTTTGGCGGTCAGCGCATAATTGACCGGGATCCATTCTAGCTTGTCAATGCGGATGTCCGTTTCCGGCTTGATTTCAGGGATGCCATACTTGCCAACGCCCGGAAAAATCATCTTTTCGGTGTTTTCCATCGGCAAGATCACAGTTCATCCCTTCTTTCTCTTGCGCTCAGAATAAGTTTTCGGCCAATTGGGCCGGTTCGCTGCCTTTTCAGCCTTCCTGACCGCTTCGGCGAAATTTTTAAAAGTTTCGCCGGCATCGTAACATGCCTTTGCAAGATTCTCGTAATTTTCGACAAAATTCATTTTTTCGCCGCCTCCTTCTTGCGTTTTCTCTCTTCTGCCCACCACATTTGCTCTTTTTCCGTGCCGCCCTTTGCCTTGTACCACTCGGTATAGGTCAGTTCAGATGTGACCTCTTTTGTCGTGTTGTCCCGCCGCATAGCGTTCTGCCGGGGGTACTTTACAAGCGCCCCGGTCACCTTACAGCGGCAGTGATAGACCATTTCAGGCGCTGCGTTGGGGTCTCCCGGGTACTGGATCTCGTAGCCCTGCACCTTGAAAGGCTCATCTAGTGCGGCGGTCTCCTGATCCAGCAGCCGGTGCATCTCACGGGTGCGGTAGTCCAAAGTGCTGTTCCAGCGCTTCTGCACCTCAATGCCAAGGGCTTGAGCATTGCGCAGCTGCTGCATCGTCCCGGCGTTCTGTGCGCCTGTAAGGGCTGTGATGGCGTTGTTCATCGCCCAGTGCACCTCGGTGTCTGCCATGCCCTGCACAGCCTGCACCGCAATGTCATGGACGCTTTTGCCCTGTATGATGCCCTGCATGACGTACCGGTTGAACACCCGGGCGTCGTAGGTCTTGTTGCTCTCGCTCTTGATGCGCTTATTGGGCACCAGCTTGGGGTTTTCCAAAAGCAGCCGCTTGACCGCTTCCGTGTTGTACAAGGTCAGGTTGAACGCCACGCCTGCGGCCTGTTCCAGTTCGTAGAACGCCCAGTTTGCGCCAAGGGCAAAGATATCGTACTGTTCATCCCGCGCCAGTTTGTACGCCGTCTGCTGGGCTGTGGTGCACGTCTGGGTGATGTTGTCCAGCTTCTGGTGCATCATCTCGGACTGAAACACCTGATTGCGCAGCCATGTGCGATAGTCGCTCTCGGTGATCTTCCCAGCTTCCAGCTGCGCCCGCTTGTAGGCGTCCAGCTTCTGATAATGCTCCAGAAACTCGGTCAGCTGCTCGGTCATTTCCCGGCGGGCGGTGCCATAGACCCGCAAAATGCGGCGGCGCAGCCTGTTCAGCTGCCGGGTGGAGATGCGGTCAAGGTCGTTCATCGCTCATTCATCACTCACTAAATCCAACAGCAGGCTTTGGCAATTCCGCCCAGTGTGTAACTTCGGCGTATTCATAATCTACAATCCTGACATATTCTTGCCAGTCGCGCACCCATCCTAAAGCGTCATCGTAATGTCCGCTTGTCGTTATTGATTCCGAAAAAACACCTTTTTCTTGATCTTCTCTCGTATCAGCGTAGCAAACCGTGATGAGATACTCCTCAAATTCACCCTTTTTGTGGCGGGGAGGAAGCCCTTCTTTTTTGATTTCATGCCATATAATTTGATTGCAAGCTTTTTCAGTTGCCTTAACAAATTTCTTCAAAAGATCTTTTGCTTCATCGGTGAAGTCAACGTCAACCCTTCCTTCAACCGGGATTTTAAGGTTTTCCACCTTCTTCGTCCTCCTCGTCCTCGTCTGTGGTCTCCCGCGTTGCGCTCTCTGCCATCAGCGCAGCCTTTGCCTGCTCTTTCTGCTCCTGCGTCAGGTTGGGCAGCAGTTCTATTGCCATCTCGTTGCCGATGATGGTCGCTTCCGCAATCGCCATGTCCACCTGCTCCTTGGTGTTGGAGATGCGCACATGGGTGTACTGCGGCTTTGCATCCGGCAGACCGGCGATCTTGAGCACCTGACGCACAAACTTGGTGATTTGCTGCTCAAAGTCCCGGGCGTTCTCGTCCAGCGGCTGATAGGCCGCTTCCAGATGGTCGTTGGTGCTGTCTGCGCTCACGCAATGCACGTCCAGACCGCCGAAATCCTCATACAGGGAACTGTGCAGTCGTTGCAACAGGGTCTCCCGCGCCTGTGTGGGGATCTCCTGCGTGTAGGGCTGCACACTGCCGCCGTTGTCTCCGGCGTTGTCCACGTTGGCGGCGTGGTTGAAGCGCAGCCGCTGCATGAACTTGCGCAGGTCAGCATCATTCATGCCGCCGTAGTTGGAAATCAGCCAGTACACCTGAGCACATTCGCGCAGATCGTCGCAAAAGCCGTTGACGATCAGGTCAATGTTGTCAATATAACCCTTGAGATTGACCAACGTGCTTTGCTTGGCGCTGCTGCCCCACAACGGCACAATGGGCAGCGTTCCGTAGCCCTCGCCCTCTACGATCTCGTCCCCGGCGGGGGTTGTGGTCGTGGTGGTCTTGTAAGGCTGCTGCTCTCCGTACTGATGCAACAGGCGCTCGCCCTTGCTGTCCTCGGTGTAGCGGGTGTAGCCGCTCTCCTCGTACAAAACTGCGTGCATGGGCTTGTCCGGCTGCAATCGCCAGAACCGGATACCCGCACGCATGGTGCCGTCCTGCTCGTCATACAGGGGCCCAAACTCGGTCAACTTGAACACGTCCAGATGGTCGTTGTTCCAAAAGCCAAAGCTTTCCCCGTGGATGCAGGCAAGGTAGCCCAGTCGGTAAAGCTGCTCGTCAAAACTTTCGCCCAGATTTGCCTTTGCGTTGTCCTCGCCCGGCAGAGTGATGCCGTTTGCAAGGCTGTACGCCACGCGCTGCACGTTGAGCCTGTGGAAGGAGTTGCTTTTTACGGTCTCCGGGCGGGCTCTCTTGGTGATGCCGTTCAGCTTGTAATCGATATCAGCAAGCGCGTCCAGAAAATCGTCTACGCCGGTGTTCAGCTGCTTATCGTACTTATCAGCCTTTTCAGCGGTACGCACTGGGGCGCTTGTGACGTGCTCGGCAATAAAGCTTTGCACAAAAGCGGTTTTGGCTGCGGGGTCGTTCTGCACCGCTTCAAGGTCTTGGTATGTTCTCACTTGCTTTGCTCCTTATTTTCCGGGCTTGTGCCACACAAGTTCCATGGCGTATCGTGTAGCGTCTATGTGGTGGTTATCGTGGTCGGGGTAGCCTGGCAGTGGATCGCCGTTCTTGTCCGCGTCATACTCGTACTCGGTAAACTCTTTAAGGGTGTCCGGGCATCGCACCGGGTCTATCACGATGGCGGTCAGGCTTTGCAGCCACTTCACGCCTTGCCCCACGCTGTTGGGGCCTTTTATAGCGGGCAGGCACTTGATGCCCCATGCGGTAAAGTCGGTGCAGCTTTTGTTTTCCGCGCTGTCTGCGGTCAGTCGCTCGCTCTCCGGGTGCTCCATAACGTGCCGGTCTTGCAGCATCTTGAACGTATCCTCGTTGCGTGTGCGCCGCACGGTGATCTCGTCATAGATATACAGGGTCTTGCGGGCTGCGTCGTAACTCATGCAGTTATAGGCAAAGGGGTCAGGATACCAGCCCCAGTCAATGCCGTGATACTTGCGCTCAAACCTTGCGGGGTCTATCTTTTCTGCCCGGATGTTGGTAAAAACTTCCTTGCCGCAGCCGGTCACCTCGCCCAAGTATTCGTGCTTATAGGCGATCAGGTTGTTTTCCTTCAGGGCTTCTGCTCCCTGTAAGAAAAACGCTCCAAGCCACTCTTCCGGCACATCCAGATAGCAGGAATTGTGAACAACGGTGTCTTCGTGTTGTTCCAGCACAAAGCGGTTCATCCAGTTGCGGGCAGCCGCCGGGGGGTTGTAACTCATGAACTCGTAGGCATCTCCTCCGCGCAGTGCGGACTGCCGGACGCTGCGCAGTTGTTCTGCGCCGTCCATCTGATCTGCTTCCTCTACCCATAGAATGCCGATTGCACCAAAAGGCGGCTTGATGGACTTGATTTTGGTCTCGTCGTCCAGTCCTCGGAAGTAGATGATCTGCCCGGTCACGTTGTCTGTGATCTCCATAGGCGATACCTTGCAGTTGTATCGGTTGTCTTGCCGCAGTTCGTGTATTGCCCATTTGATCTGTGCATATACGCTGTCACGCATGGTGCCGCCGACTTTGCGGCAGACACAAGCGTGCATCTCTGGATTGCAACGCAAAATCTCGATGATTTTTAGGCTGATGTAGGAGGATTTTGTAGAACCACGTCCGCCCTTGAATATGTAGGAGCGGTTGGGCTCTATGTGGCGGTTCAGGTCAACAAACGCTTTGCCAATGCACCGGGCGGGCAACTCAAAGCTGCTTTCCCCGGCGGCGCTGCTGGCTTCTGTCCATTCCTCCCACTTCTCTACGGCTTTCATATCGCCGCTGGCGGCTGCCATGTAAACACCGGCAGAGATCAGTGCGTTGTTGGTCACGCCCTCTGCCGTATCCACGCCCAGCGTCTCAAGCTGCTTGAGATTTTTCTTGTTGGTGATGGGTGCTGCGGCGATCTGCGATGCAATGGAGGATAGGGTCTTTGCCTTCCGTTTTGCCACGCCGCTTGCAATGCCGCCTTTTTTTGCGGTTTGTGCCTGTTTACCGCCTGCTTTAAACTGCGTGGCACGTCCCGCCTCCGGGTCTATCTTACGCCGTGCCATGCCTTACTCCTCTCAGAACTCCAGATCACGTGTACCGGGCTTTGCGTAGCGCTTGCCCTTTCCGGTACGCCTGTTATACAGCCGGATATTCCGGCGGTTTGCAACGTATAGCTTGCGCCTGTCTTTGGCTCTGCCTTTCGCACCGCCGCCCCAGTCGCCCAGTGCATCAAGGTTCAGGTCGAGGGAAGAAAAATCCATCGCTTTCTTTTTTCGTGCCATCCGCTCACCTCCCTGCAAAATAAAAACCGCCCGGGCGCTCCCGGTATACATTCAGTTTCTCGGACAACGTAAACGGTGGAGCGCCGCTGCATCCGGAACTTTCGCGGCCGAATGCCCCGCTATCTGCGCAGCCCCCTCACAGGGTACGCAAATGGCATTCCCGGCAGGTCTCAAACCTGCAGCCTGCGGTTTTGGAGACCGCTGTTCCATCACTTGAACTACGGGAATATAAAAAGCCGCCCTTGGAATCGAGCCAGCCGTGTCTACACACACGCGCCGCGCTCCAAACTGCGCTCAGGCGGCATATAACAAAAGAAAAACCAGCACGTTTCCATGCTGGTTCTGTTGACGCACATCCTGCCGGGGGTTTATGGAAACCGGTGTACGGATTATGTGGCCTCCGGTGCGTGCGGAGGTTGTGAGGACAGGTAAGGATACCCTGCCACTCTACACGCAGCCACAATCGGGATGTCAGCCCATGCGTCAGGTGGTCGCTGCTTCGGGAGAGCAGCGTGTCGGAGCCGTTAACCGGATTCGAACCGGCACCATCAAGTCTGTATATGCGCATTGGTTAAGTGCGCAGTGATGTCCGAGATGTGTCACCAGCGTTGTCCCGCCTTAAATGGGCGGCGCTCTGCCAGTTGAGCTATAACGGCATAGAAGCAGCCCGCGAAACGAGAGGAAGAAAAATGCCGGTCAAGCCTTGGGAGGAAGCATTTCGGGGGGATTCGTTTCGGAGACTGCGTGGCAAGCGTCTTATCGCTTTCGGCGATTCCGCTTATACCAATTTTAGCACAATGCCTGTGTCATTTGGATATTTGCAGTATGAAGGTGCATTGCAAAAAATCAGGGCGGGTTTTGTGCGGTTTGTGCAACATTGCCGAAGCTGTCCCAAATCTCTGCCAGATAGATGCTGCCCCACTTGATGTAGATGGAGACCTGGTTTTCTTCCGAAAGCCCCAGCTCCTCGCAGACCTCGCGCTGCTTTTTGTTCTTGACGTAGTACAGGCACAGGCAGTCAGCCTGTTTTTTGCTGGATTTGCTTGCCGTGATACAGTACGCCCGCCGGGTGGCCTCAATGCGCAGCAGGCAAAGGTCTGTTTCCATCTGCTGCAGACGGCGCTGCTCGTCCGTGATATCTGCTGCAGCAAGCCCGACCTTGTCACCGGCACCACCGCCGCCGGGCATCCCGTTCAGGCTTGGGGTGGTCTTTTCGGCAACTTCCCGGATGCGCTGGATCTTCTGTTTTTGGGCTTCAACCGCCGCAGCCATATCCCGGCACTGCTGGAACCACGCCTTTACTTCATGGTAGTCCACGCCGGCGCTCGGCTTTGGCTGCTCGCTTTCAGGTGTCCATGTGCGGGTCATTGTCTCCCTCCTCTATTTCCCATCCGATAAGATCGCAGACGCAAAATCTTGTCTTTTCGCACCAGTGAATGACAAACCGCTCCGGTAAAGATGATTTTGGGATAGCGGTAGTCGATTGAAGATCGCAAGAATCATCTTTCATATCTTTGATTGCCCAAGCAACAGACCTTGTAACGCTTGTCTTTTCCTTGATTTCCGCTCCGCAGCATCTGCACTTGAAAACGCCTGTCATTGTTTCATCCATTTTTATCCTCCATTTCTTCGATCCAAATTTCAGCTCTTGGGTTTTTCTTGTCGTAATCCACCCGGCTGCCATCGTGGGCGGCAACGATGCGGCTGTTGTCGTCTGCCAGCATACCGGCCTTTACCAGTATGTCGCAGGTGGCCTCGATCAGGTTTGCAAGGTCAACCTTGCGCCTGGTAGCCATGTAGTACACGCACCGCACGTTCACACGGGCAGAAATAGGCGCAGGCGGGGCGCGTATCTGCCATAGGCAGCTTGTCTGGTATTCCTCAAACGCCGCGCTTGGGGCTACAAAGCGCCGCCCTCCGCGCCCTTGCAGGATGCGTGCACTGTTTTTCTTTGTGCGGGGGTCACCGTAGATGGTTATGTGCATTTTGGTCTCCCATCAAATCCTCAATCTGCTTATGCACCTGCTGCACGCCCTTGCCCTCAAGCGATGAGCAAGACACGCAGGTGACAGGCAGCCCGATGCTCTCCAAAAAGTAATGCAGCGTGATGGAATCCAGACCGCCCACTGATAGATGAACGCCCTTGTTGTGATCCTTAGCCCAGCAATAGAACGCTTCTGCCATTTCCTGTGCGTGAGCAACCTTGCGCTTGTACTCCCACTTCTGCATTGTTTGAAAACGCTCGATGTTCGCTAAGGAACCGTTTTCAGCCATAATTTCCTGTACGGTTTTCATTTTTTACCCCCATTGTTCGGACATTGCCTTTGCAATACCTGGCGCAGTCTTGCTTCTTGCTTTTGCACGCCCTTCTTGACCGTTTGTAATGCCACGAATACCTTCGCACCATGCAATTGGCTTTCCTTTGCACTTCTCCCCTTGGCAAAAATATCTTGGCTTTGGTCTTGGCAAGTCGTTCTTTTTCTTGAGAAGAGGGAGATTTTTCAGCCAGAGGCAAGTGCGCTTTGTGTGATAATTTTCCTCGTCAGCTTCGCTCTCTGCAAAATAGTACGGGTGTATGATCTGGTCGGCTTTTCTGTACGCCGTGTTCATGATTCCTACCGGATTTTCCACCGCAATGTGTGGCACGTCCGCCAACATGAATTGCATAAAGAAAATTGCGGCTTCTACGCGCTTTGCCCATCGTGCTACAACTTTTTCAGCTGGCGTGACGCGCAAACTGTATGCTCTTGTCGCTGCGTTGGAAAGATAAGTGCAGGGCGGGTGTGCAATGAGCAAATCCCACTTGCCAATGTCATGCGTTACGCCGTCCATCGTCACGACTTGCCCCCCCTTAATGGCCTTTAGAGCGTCTCCGAGGATGTGCCATTCAGGATGCCCACCGGACGGCTCTTGGATATCGCATGAATAGGCTTCGTGACCACGGGCGCGGAAAGCTTTGCAGACCTCCTGCGATTCCTCGCAGGCAACTAAAACTTTCATTTGTCTCCTCCGTTTTGTCCGAAATACTTTTTCTTGCCACGTTCCCGGTGCTTGTCATCGTAGCCGTAGTGGTAGACCTTGCCGGACACGGTCATTTGCCGGTTATAGTCCGTCTCTTTGGCGTGCTCTTTGCGCCAAGCGGCAAACTGCGGGCAGTGGTCGTGACATGCAGGGTGCCGGTCTGGGCAGTCTTTGCAGCAAGGATTTGTCAAAGGTCATCTGCCCCTTTCTTGCTTTTCCGCAGTCGTTCCCGGCTGCGTGCCATGAACTCCGGGCTTAAAATATCGTTGCCGGATGGCTGTGCTCTGTCTACGCGTGTGCCTTTTGCCCGGCTGCCGCCAATAGGGCATAGCTGGTTATACTCCGCAACGGTCTTGCAGCCAAGTCTTTCCGCTTCTTCCAGCGCCTTGCGGACATACGCCCAGCTGCCGCCGCCCAGATCCGCACACTTGTCCATGACAGCGCACACAGGATCTGCGCCCATGCGCTCTATGTAGCCGGTTAGTTCTTTTTCTCCGGTCTTGCTCAGCTTGCCGATATTCTCCCGAAAAAAATCCACTAGAGATTTCGTCGTCCTCGTCCCTGTATAGGAGGAGTCATCTTTAGATGACGACGACTTATCTATATCTAATATCTTATCTCTAATATCTGTATGGACATTTTTGTGGACGTCTGTGTGGACATCCTGTGGACATTGTCCACAGTGTTCTGCATCAATTTGACGCTGGTTCGTTCTTTGCAACTTTTTTTGTGCTGCATAATCGGTTTCGCTTCCGACCATTTCCGAGTGGTTTGCAAGCACCAACGTGCCGTCTTTTTCCTGATAAATCAGCCCAAGTTTCGCGTAAAGTCCCAGCGCGACACGCACCGTATCGGTAGAAAACCACTTAGTATCGCGCTGAATCTTGCCCACGTCATACGGAATGATCACTTCACCGATCTGCCGCGAAAGCCTGCCGTTTGTGTTGATAGTCATAAGGCAGAGCATCTGGTACAGAACCACATAGTTTGCGCCGTTTTTCTGACCCATGAGAAAATCCACCGCGTCGGACCGCATGAAGCTGTCTTTGAGCTTTAGCCAGTAGTATCTTTTCCCTGTAGCCGTATGTATTCACCTCCTTCCGCACGCCCGTATAACCAGATAGCACAGCTCTTGAGATGTGTCAGTCTTTGCTTACGTCAACCCCGGTGATTTCTTTGAAAATCGCCGCGTCGAAGTTCGGCAAACTGAGGATAACGTTTTGATCATCGGCACTAAGCCCCGCCCACCACTTCCGGGCGTTGTCCGCTGTGGTGCGTTTTCTCAGATAACCGCCAGTCGTTTCAGCTTCAGGGTGCGCCGCCTTTTCTTCATCGGTCATATCAGACAGATAGACGTACTCAAGCGGGCAATCGTCAATTTCGTTCAGCAAACGCCGGGCACGGCAGTTAAACCACTGCTCAAACGTCCAGTCAGTAGGCTTGTTGAACATATAGATTTTGGGCGATACCGTATTGAAGCAGCCATTGGAAAAGGATGTAGCGTTCCAGTCGCCGCTGTTCCAGTCGCCGCTGTTCCAGTCGCCGCTGTTCCAGTCG
>OHDR01000260.1_pt1 | contig 29747 bp, 35 predicted proteins | sample 1567001 | NCBI WGS metagenome assembly OHDR01 (sample SAMEA3879553, study PRJEB24766) | human gut metagenome | biome: human-associated habitat; feature: feces | place: USA | collected 1985/1987 | reverse complement strand
TAAATCTGTGGATGAGAGTATATCTGAATCTGGAGATTCCTTATTTGAGGTGATGGCATATAATCAGCATTACATACATGCTACTAGGTTAATTGATTTTTCGACAGATATAGATGTTGCACTGTACTTTGCCTGTTGTGATAATCTTGATAAAGATGCGTCCATATTTATATGGTCATATTCTCCAGATGATTCCAGGTGGATGAGAACAAAGATACAGTGTGAACTTGTTAATGTAGAAGAAAAACGATTAAGTATAAAAGAATATGCAGAAATTTGGTTTCAGAAGTATCCGGAGCTGGAAGATAAGTATAGTTACAAAGAGGATTTTTATACAGAGTTAGTTTCCTATTTAGATCATGGCTTTATGATTTTGCGACCATGTAATCCACATATAGATAATTTGAGAATACAAAGACAAAAAGGTTGTTTGTATGTATGTGGTGTGAAATTTGAAACGCCAATTGATAAAATGAGAACAAGTGTTAATGCGGGGAATAATATATTGTGCCCGCATGAGCCGGAAGCTCCTAAAGAATTGGACAGAGGTAATTTTTTGGTAAAGGTGGTCATTCCTGCAAGATTAAAAAATGTGATAATGAAACAATTGGAAGAAAAGGGAATTACAAAAGAAGCTTTGTTACCCATGTGATGTAAATAGGCACTTGTTTAATGTAGAAGGATGGTGAGAACTATGGACATAAAGCAGCTAATCGGCGAAGCCACAGATTACGATAAAAAGGTTGCACTTGAGACAAAGAAACCCAAAAGCTGGTGCAAGAGTATAAGTGCATTTGCAAATTGCTATGGTGGTAAGCTGGTATTTGGTGTGGCAAATGATGATGAGTTGGTTGGACTTCCGGATGCTAAAGGTGATTCAGAGGCAATCAGCGAAATAATTAAAACACACATTAATCCAATACCAGAGTTTAAGCTTTCGTTTGAAAAAGATAAAGACAAGACATTTGTTGTTGTAGAAGTTATGAAAGGGCAGCAGACACCATACTATTATGAGGGAGACGGGCAACTTGTCGCATTTATGCGTATAGGAAATGAAAGTGTTCCGGCGACACCTTCGCAGTTGAGAGAATTGGTACTTCGTGGAAGTGGTGAAAGTTATGATAGCCTGAAGTCAAGATATGATTTTAGCAATATGTCTTTCACAAAATTAAAATCAGTATATAAACAGAGAACAGGAAATACATTTGAAGATACAGATTATGAGTCTTTTGGTTTGATTGATGAGAAAGGCAATCTGACGAATGCAGGTGCACTTTTGGCAGATGAATCTCCGGTTCGTAATTCCAGATTATTTTGCACAAGATGGAATGGACTTACAAAGGCATCTGGTATAGTAGATGCACTTGATGATAAGGAATATACTGGAAGTCTTGTCACATTGTTACAGGCAGGAACGGATTTTGTCAGAAATAATTCTAAGAAAGCATGGCGTAAGGTAGGCGACGGCAGAATTGAAATGCCTGATTATCCGGATCGTGCAGTACTGGAAGGTGTAGTAAATGCATTGATTCATAGAAATTATATGGAGATAGGCAGTGAAGTCCATATAGATATGTTTGATGACAGAATTGAGATATATTCACCCGGTGGAATGGTAAGCGGAATATCTCTAGAAGGGAAAGATTTGTTGAAAATCCCATCAAAGCGAAGAAATCCGATATTAGCTGATATATTCAGCCGTTTGAAATACATGGAGCGTAGAGGCAGTGGATTTAAGAAGATATTGGCAGACTATGAGGGTCAGGTTGAATTTGATGAGTCCAAGATGCCTGTCTTTGATGCAGATAATAATGATTTTACATTGACTTTGTATAATTTGAATTATGGCACTAGTTATGCAACACAGGTAAATGAAAATGTCATAGAAAATGTCATAGAAAATGTCATAGAAATTTCGGAAGAAAAAATGAAGCAGTTAATGCCAGAATACTCTAAGAAGAAGCTTGCTAAAGCATGTGAGATCCTAAAAATGATTTCGGAAAACCCGAATATATCTATTGATGAATTAAGAATAGCCTTAGATGTCACAGATAGAACAATTGCTAGATATATATCAGAATTAAAGGATAAAGGTATCATAGAACGAAAAGGTCCGGATAATGGCGGTAAATGGGTAATTAGGTAGGTAAATGACAGTAAATTTGGCACTCAATGTGACACCCAAACTTTTACTCAAGAATATTCCGAAGTTAGTCTCAACAAAGTCTCACAAGATTTGAGACTGAGTGAGACTCTATGAAATAGCAAAATGCGATAAAACCAGGATTTGCAGGTAAATTATAAAGTTGTAGTCTCAAGTCAGTCTCATTTTTGAAATTGTTTGTTGAGACTAACATGAGACTGAGGAAGTTCAAAAGCATGGACATAAGCAAAAAGGATTGGAAATTATTTCGAGAAAGATTATCAGATTGGTTTATTAGGAAATAGATAAAATGTATGAGAAGAACGCATTAAATAATTTTAAAGATGTACTGGGGAAATACTGTGCAATTAATCAGTTTATTGAATTGTCAAAAAGATGTTTTGTGGCTGAACATCAAAAGGAGATACAGAAAAGAGATACCTTTGTGAAATTAGCAACAGAGTATTCAATAACTCTGACAAATTATGATGCAGATGCAATGGTTACTGAAATATGCAGAAGTTATATTGTTAATGTTCATTTGTGTTTTGAAACATTTCTCAAAGATGTATGCCAGCAGATAAATAAATGTGGAAAAAATGAATATAAACCGAGAATTCAAGAAGAGTCATATTTAGCATGTGCAGTCAGAAATATTTGCGGAAATAGTATATCTGACGATATGAAACCATTATATGAGCTATGTGAATATTATCGACTGATAAGAAATTCCTCAGTTCATGATTTGTGTGAAATTGATTCTCATGAAAAAGAATTTCGTAAATTGCAAAAATATAATTTTAAGACCGAGGCTAAATTTTCGAAGCTAGTAGCACCCAATATATATGAAGAAATTTCATTCGATGATTTTGTTATGTTTTCGAGATCTTGTGTTGAATTGGCAACATACATTTTTGAAAAAATGGAATATGATTATGCTAAAATAGTTAAGGATATTCCACATAAACAAGTAGGTAAATGGCGGAAATATAGTAAAAAACGTCAAGAAAGAGCACTATACTCATATATAAATACTTTGTATAAGACGGACGAAACATTAATAGAGCAAATACCAGAACTTATTAATATACTTTATTGATCCGATAGTCTAATGGTAGGGCGTCCCCCTTCATAAGTGCATTTATAATAGTGCATTTATGAAGGGGAAAAATGTGGTTCGAATCCACATCGGATCTTTTTATCTGATATTATTAATGAAGAGAAGAGGTGATTATTAATGGCGAGTTATTATTATCAAAACTTAATTAAAAGTGTTTTAGAAGCATCTACAACAGATAAATGGGAAATAGCGGTGCGAGAATGGGATATTGTTGATTGTCAAGAAGATGAAAAACATTTATCAGAATGTGTATGTGGAAAAGAGAATTTGAGATATTTATTTACAATCAGAAATAGAAAAACAGGTATCAGTTTATATCCGATAGGGTCAACTTGTATAGAAAAATTTGGGAGAGATGATTTAGACAGTGAAGTAAATGTTCAGCTGGATATGTATCATTTAGTACATGCGATAGAAAGTGGAGAACGAATAGAATTAACCTCTAAGTATTTTTCAAAAAAATTACTACTTGCATTGTATGAAGAGGGAGCATTTGCACCTAATCAATATAATGGTTATGATGGGAAAAATGACTATCAGTTTATGTTGGATATGTATAATAAAAGAAATAAGAGCAATATTACAGAACAACAGCATAGAAAGATAAGAGGTTTGATAGCATATTCTATCAAGCCATTTTTAAGGGAACGACTTAAATATAAATAAAGTTTATATAAGGAATAAAACAAATGTTTATTGAAAAAGAAATCTAAATAAGATTTAAGTGATGATTGTAGCAGAAAGTAAAAAGAATACTTGAGCAGACAGAGTGAGAGAAAGTCTGTAAAGATAATTAAAGTTGTTCGGTACATAGAAAGTAATCGTGGTACTAACGATTAGTACCACAAAACTTTTTCTTGCAGAAATATTGCTTGGAGATTATAATTTCTGTAGGTGGACAAGCAAGCCAGCAGAAAATTATTCTGTGAATAGTAAATGAACCTGCAAGCCACCGGAACTACACACAATAATGAAAAAATGCAATGGTACTGGATTGGTACTAAAAATATGTGAAACGAAAAATAATGTGTGGAAAAGGTATGAGTTATCAATACAAAACGGTATAGATAACTACATTAAAATAACCTAAATCAAACCAAACTTTGCGAGTTTGAATAACGAACTAAAATGCCGAAAGCCTGTATTTATGCGAGCTTCCGGCATTTGTTTTATCAAATGGCTCTGGTTTGGCTCTATTTGTGGGGAGAGTAATGAAGTTATCAGTTTTGAAAAGGTAAATAAAAAAGGAAGAAGGTACAAGCTATGTTGCCAACAAGAGAAGAAGCACTGAAGTTAATTCGTGATGGGTTATTATTTAATCCGGGACCTTGGGGAAAACATTGTTTAACAGCAGCACACTGTGCAGAAAAAATAGCAGGTGCATGTGGTGATATGGATGTTGAGAAAGCATATATATTAGGTTTACTACATGATATAGGAAGAAAATTTGGTGTAAGACATCTTGGACATGTTTATGATGGATACGTATATATGAAATCATTGGGATATGATGAAGTAGCAAAGATATGTTTAACCCATTCTTTTAATAATCATACGATAGATGAATACATCGGAAAATTTGATGTTACAGATGAAGAATTGACAATTATAAAAACTGAATTAGCAAAGACCATATATGATGAATATGACCGGTTAATTCAATTGTGCGATTGTTTGGCAGGAGCGGAAGGAGTTCTTGATATAGAAAATAGGATGAATGACGTAAAGAAAAGGTATGGCTTTTATCCGCAGGACAAGTGGAATTCCAATATGAATTTGAAACAATATTTTGAGGGGAAAATGAATAAAGACATTTACCTTATATGTGAGAAAGATACATTTGCAACAGGAAATTTATGATCTTATAAATATATTTTTACTACAAGTTTTATGAACAGGTTGGAGGTGGTTAAGTGGATATTTTATTTAAAAATGATGATTTTGTATTTTCATACAGAGTTGGCGGTATATTGAAACATAATGGTAAAATCTTGTTACAGCGTCCGAAGAATGATGATTATGCCATTATTGGCGGACATGTTGCGGCTATGGAGACAAGTATGGAAACTCTTAAACGGGAATTTGAAGAAGAGCTTCATGCTAAGATAGAGGTAGATAATCTGTTAGCAATCGGAGAAATTTATTTTCCATATATACCGTCATCTTCAGTGGGGGGAATATTATGTCAATAGCAAGAGAGGATATTATGAACGAGGAATGGCTTTTTTGGTTGAAGACATAGAAAACACGGCATATGATAATTTTTGTGATGCAAAGATGGAATTACGAAATAGAGTAGAAGATACTCCGGACAATCGTTTGATCGAAACAAAATCAAAAAGTAATTCCAAAGCAGCGGACGAGCAAATAAGATATATAGAAGAATTTTGTTCATGGTGTGACGATGTTAATGTTGCTGTTTTTTGGGATGCATCTACACATGGAAATGATGTAAGCAAATACTTTGATTTGAATGATTATTTGGCATCAAAGGGAAAAAAAGCAGTAATAATTGGAACATCGTATAATTTGGGAGAAGATATAAGAAATTCATAGCACAATATAATGGTGCTAAGTATGAACTGAAGGAAATAGGGAATGTTGTAAAGAAAGTATGTATACTTAAACCTGATATTATGGGAAATTCGAAGAAAACATGCTTTGAAAAACTAATAGATGAGATTATTGTAGGACCAAGATCGCAGCAGAATATTAATATTTTACAGCAGTATATACTTTCTAATGGACTTAATGAGTTGGCGAACATGGTGATTATGTCAGATTAGATTGGTTGGGTTTGGCGATAATGCTGGCTCAGGATTCCCGACAATTCTTGATGTGTGGAAGTCAGAAGGATGGATAAAACCAGAATTGATAGAAGATACAAATCTTGATCAGGTTACACTTGTTATGAAGATGGAAAAGGAATCTGATGATGAATCAGCAGAATCAGCAGAAAAATCAGCGGATTCAAAAAAAATGAAAGCAATAGATTTGTCAGAAAGGCAGAAGCAGATTTTAGCCTATATGGATGTTGGGGTTGAATATAGCACAGAGCAGGTAGCAGAAAAGATAGGTTTAAAAGGTCCAAGGACAAGGCAATTATTAAATGAATTGGTAAATATGGAGTTATTAGCTTGTATTGGAACTACAAAAAGAAGAAGGTATATTAAAGTGTAGAAGTGGATGTAATGTAGGAGATAATAAGCATGAACAAATTCTCAGAAAAGGACTGGAAAATATTCAGAAGTAAAATAGCTGGATGGCAAGAAGCTTATATGGATAAGCTCAACAAAGAATATATTGAAATACTAAGTGGAGATGGAAAGCCATCTGAAAAATTTTGGACATTGGAGAAAAGAATAAAAGAGGATAAGAAAGATTGTGGAGTGCAATGTGAGATGAGCAGATCAAATCAATTTTATATCATGCTTTCACTTCTAAATGAAGGAGCCATTTTTATGGAAGATTTAGAAGATTTTAGCGATGATTTGAAAGAGATAATGCAGCATTTCGCTGGTCTATAGCTTGCTATAAAATATATATTTCTTGGTCAAGAGTGGTCAAGAATTTAATTGAGTTTTTATCGAGTTGTTTTCAGAAAAAACTCGATAAAAACTCAAAAGAAACTCATAGAGTAACTTAAGACTTAGAGGGAGTATGTAAGTTTAGTTAAACTCATTCATAGCATCTACATATCCTTGCAAGCCATCTACTTTGAGAGCAAGTTCTGCATACAGCAGAGGAGAAACATTGGTACCAATATCGTGATGAAGTATATGAAAAAATCGCAACGCAATGGTGTGAAAGATATAAGATTGATATTGTTGAATAAAAGAAAGGGGCTACTATGATACCCACAAAAGATATTATATCGATAGTGAAAAACACAATTACTGCATCAATTAAATGTAACACCCATCGGGGATACATTGGTTGGAGCAGCTGCGATAATATTTGTATGGATATGCATGACTGTCGTGATATGTGTGCTGAGACTTTAGAAATGCGTGGTTATATGGTTGCGCTTGAGGCGGCTACATATATACTGGTATCTGGTGTTAAGTTAGCATCTCATGCAGATAGTAGTTCGGGAATGCTTACAGATGTTATCATGTGTACATACGAATTAATAGAAAATGCGCAAAAGAAATCGAAAAACAGGACAAACAAATGCGGGATCAAGCATTTGCATTGATTATAAAAGAGGCAAGAAAGAGTGTATTTGATGGTTGGACTGACTGGCGTTATGACTTGCTGAAATGTGGGATTTGCCTATGCGACGAAAAGAGTGCAAAGAAGCTTGAAAAGGTTTTGGATACCCTTTTGGAAATTTCACGGGAGGATTATTACCCGGAATATACGAAAAAAGAAGATTTGATTGTAAGATACCTTTTACATAGACATTTATATGGCAAAGGATAGACGAGAATATAAAAAGATAACAAAGAATATTGCACAGCTTATAAAATGGAAGGGTAAAGATACAGCAAAGTTGGTAATTAAGGAGTTGAAGTAGACATATCCAAGGAGACAAGCATTGTTAGATGAATTGGAGAAGGTGGAGAAGAAACTTTAGGAGGAAAATGATGTTCTTATTTTGTAATGAGGATAAAAAGAAAAAAGAGAGACTAAATAGCGTGTTGAAGACAACACATAATCTCATCAAAAAAAATGATATTAAGGATGTGAGAAAAAATCCTGTTTATTCACTTATAAGAGCAATGTCAAATTATCATTTATATGATATAGTACGTGAATTGTATGAGGATGAAGAAGTTACAGATGTTCAAAGTATATACAAAGATATAGGAGAGTATTTGATTAATAGCGATAAACTTAACAATAGTAAGAGTTTTGAATTAGGAGAGAGCAATATTAATATAGATTTATCAAAAGATGCAATATTGGTATGTGCGTGGAATAAAGAACGATTTGTTAATGCATTATTAAATATAGGGCAAAATGTAGGTAATTTATTTGAATATGACAAAATAAATCATATGGCCACATATATTTATCCTATAGGTTTAACAATTGTTTATAATGGAAATCATTCCACTTTGTCGGGCATTTTAAAGGGAGAAGGAACGATACAAGCAAATCAGACATATGATCTTGTACCAACATATGATTATATGTATTTTGATGGTATTTATTTCAGAAATAAAATGAATGATGAAAAATTATATAAGGTAGCAAGATTTGAAATTGGTGCGTTATATGAAATTGGCAGAATATTAGCAGAAAATGGAATAAGATAAACTTCAATAATCATTTGGGCTAAGGTTAAAGAAGTTTATCTTAATATAAGCAGATCGGAACTAATAATTGAACCAATTCATAGCATCCACATAATTCTGCAATCCGTTTTCTTTCAATGCGAATTTGGCATAAAGCAGAGGAGTTTCCATTGCCAACCGGTATAGATATACAACATCATTCGGGTCATCAAAGATAACAGAGGAATTACATTCCTTGCAACGGATAACAAGAATTGTGTTCTCATCGATGTTGGCGATAATGGAGTCTGTGGCGGGTTCGTACATACCGAATAGAAAATTAAGATTATTGTTCATGACAGTCTCCTTCCCACAGATATTTTGCACCATCCAGCAGGTCGATAATAGCTGTAAGCATATTAGTGTATTCGATATGTAAGTCCTTAATGGCTTCTGACGTAGGAAGAGTATCGGGAGTGCAGTTTGGTGTGGTAAATGCTTTCTGCATTTCAAGTAATTGCAGATACAGAGCATTAACAGTCTGCACAAGTGGATATATAGTTTCTTTCTTGCCGACAACGCAGATGCGGTTATAGATGCAGGAACGGACAAAGTAATCTTTTTTCATCATGCCACTGGCAAGGATGCATATAAGAGATGTGCGATTCAGTTCGATTATTGTTATGGATTTTTTCTGAATAATCAGGCGGAAATTGTAAAAGAAAATTTATATTATTATTGTCTGGAAAATACTTATCAAGTTGAAAATAGAAAACATGCGATTTTGATTTTAAGTGTTCATTGTTTTTTATATTATTTGGGATATAGAGAAAGTGAGGAATGTGTTGATTCGAACATAAAAAAACAATCTCAAAATATGCTATGCGATACAAAGGTTAAAAATGTATTCTCACGTTTTATATATATGTTATCAGAAAATCAACAGTATATGGACAAGAAATTAGAATCGGACATTTTAGAAATCTTAGATAGACATGAGCTTTTTCCGAAATATTCAAATTCTAAGGCAATGATTACTGATTCAGTAGTAAAAGATTTTTATTTATTTATAGTTCTTTATTTGGCCCACAATTATTATATCCCTGAATTGATTGAGAATGCTTTTGATATTGATAGGTATTCTTCTTGTGTTTACTCAACGAATAATGAACATACTAAAGCTGTATTACGTGAATTATACGTTTTGATTGATACTGATAATAGGGATGATATGGCTGTTGATGAAGAAGTAAACTTAATGTTCGACATGTTGGAAAGAAAATTAAAAAATGAATATAAGAAAAAGTTGATCGAAAAAGCTAAAGTTGCACAAAAAACATACGAAGAACAAGCGGATGTGCGTGCGATGTGTAAAAAGTTGAAAGTGCGTACAATAGAGAAATTTAAGAATAAATTTAGTAGTATTATTTCAGATAGAAATGGTGATAATCCCATAATAGAGATTAATGCGTTCACACTCAGCGATTATACAGAGCATGTAAATGGAGAATTATATCAATCTTTTTATTCTGATTTGTTTGGGAATTTTGTATTGTATTTGATTAGGTATCTGAAAAAGAATAGTATGGTTAATTTGATGAATCGATTTGATGATTTCGTCGATGACAGGGCGTACATGCGATATTTACAGGATAATGATCTTTCTGTACTAGTTGGTTCGAAATATATTTTGTCAAATAGGGATTACACTTTACGAGAGGAATTTGACGAATTGTCAGCCATATGGGCGGAGGATGTTCTGTTACGGTTTGCAGAGCATCTGATGTATGAAGTGCCCAATGTGACTTATGTATCCAAGGAGAGTCTTGAAGACCTAGAGTGGAAACCGCCCTTTGAGGCAGGTGTGGTGATTACCAATTTTGCATTTAATGGAGATGAATCTACTCCCCACCTATACATGACATTTGTTCCCTATTCTGATAATTGCAGTCGTGGACAGAAAACCCAAAATGCATTGGCACAGACCTTTACGCGAATGGGTTATAAGACCACTATGGAGCAGGCAAGAGATGCCTCAGATGAGCTGGTGTGGCAGGATACACCGGAGGGGAGGAAGCCTCAGATGGTGCGTACAGCCTACGGCGCAGTTGAGTGGATAGAGGAGCAGAAAAACTGGATTGCAGAGGATATGGAAAAGAATATCGGTTGGAAACGCTTATTCAAAGGTAAAAATGAGCGTGGCGATTTACTTCTTTCTGATTATCGAAGGGAGCGTGCGGCAGAGAAAGCATTGGAAGCGGAACGTGAAAAAGAAAGGCAAGAAAATGCTTTGCAGCACATTCAAACCTTGTCAGAAAAGACAATCAAAAAGCTGGATGAGGAAATATCCGCTAAGAATATGACGCTGGAATGTACGGATGCTTTAATTGAGAGTAGAAAAAACGATATGGCAGAATGGGAAGAGAAAGCGGAATATTCCAAGTCGAAATATCTGAAGGCAGATGAGCTTTTGACGGATAAAAAGAAAGAAGTGGAGCAGGCACAAGGGGAGCTATCCAGAGTGACGGAGGAATTGGATGAAGCAACCCGTAAAAAGGAAATAGCAATGGATTTATATCACGCCATATCAACGGATTCGGAGAATACGGATCTGTTTGATAAGGTGGTGGATTTAACTTATGAGAATGAACAGCTACGGAGCAAGATACAGGTTTTGCAGGATAAGCTGGAAAAAGCCTATGAATTCATGAAGCAGTTTGTAATAAATGGTAGGAACATGCTGGATGTGTTCCGAGAACGGATTGGCGAAGCGAAGGAGTGGGTACACAGGAAGATTGCCGGAATGAGCCGGTAAGGGATGCTCCAAGTGGTAGAGATGCTGCTTGGGGTGTTTTGCTCTTTACAAAAGAAAAAGCCTATAATATATTTGAATGAATATTCAATGAAATATTATTCAAAATAGAGGTTATAAAATGGAAACGAGAAAGGAACAAAAAGAACGTAGACGACAAGAAATTATACATGCTGCACTAGAGTTATTTGTTGGTAGAGGTTATGCAGCTACTAAGATTACGGATATTGCAAAAAGAGCAAATATGAGTACTGGCTTAATGTTTCATTACTTTGATTCAAAAGAGAAACTATATGAAGAGTTAATCCGAATGGGATTGGAAGGGACCGCATATCCGGGAGAACAGAAGTGTGAGCATGCTATTGATTTTTTTGTAAACTTCACAGAAGCGTTGTTTGCGTATATGAAAGAGCAACCTGTTGTGGCGAAGTTTTTTGTATTGATGGCAGAAGCACAGCGAAGTGAAGCGACACCTGAGCATATACGGGAAATAGCAATGAAAGTAAATGTGATAGAACAGTTTGTACCCATTATTGAATGGGGACAAAAAGAAGGAACGATTAAAGAAGGTTCCCCTTTGGTAATATCCAATGCATTTTGGTGTAGCATACAGGGAATCGCAGAAAGATTTGCTACGAATCAGGATATTGAGTTGCCTGAGGCAGAGTGGATTGTTGACATAGTAAGAAGAAAGTAGGGAAAAGTTTATGAAAAAGGTTGTAATTGTTGGTGGTGGAATTGCAGGAATGACAGCAGGGGTGTTGTTGCAAAAGGCTGGATTTACTACAGAAATTTATGAAAAAAATGCACTACCTGGCGGACAGTGTACCGGATGGAAGAGAGAATCATACTTTATTGATAATTGCATTCATTGGCTCACTGGAACAAGACCGGGCAGTGCTTTGCACGAGCTCTGGAAAGAGATTGGTGCATTGGGAGATACTGTGGAAGTACACGAAAAAGAAATGTTTTTTTCATCGAAGTTGAATGGTCAGACATTGACCTTTTGGAGAGATAAGGAAAGAACGCGAAAAGAAATGTTGGAACTGTCGCCTGAAGACGAAGAGGAAATCAATAAATTGATAAAGTATGTGTCTATGGCGGAAACAATGACAGTACCTGTGGAAAAGCCTTTTGATGCCATGAACTTTATTGATTATATGAAATTAGGAATGTCGATGAAGGCAATGGGAAAAGTGATGAAAGAGTATGGGAATATGGATATCCGTGAGCTGGCAATGCGTTTTAAACATCCATTAATTCAGCGTGCAATTGTTGATTATATGCCAAGTGGGTATCAGGCGTATACTTTTCTTGTATCTTATGGAACAATGACCGGAGGAAATGGTGATATACCGAAAGGTGGTTCGTTGACAATGGCACTTCGTATTGCTGAAAAATATAAAGGATATGGTGGTGTAATACATACCAATTCGGGTGTAAAATCAATCTTGATAGACGGTAAAATGGCAGAAGGGATTTTGTTAGAGAACGGAAGCAAAGTAGAGGCTGATTATGTAATTTGTGCTTGCGATACCGATTATACATTCCGAAAACTATTGTCAGAAAAGTATATGCCAAAAGGTTTAAGGAAAATGTATGCAGACAGAGATAAATATCCGGTTAGTAGTGGATTTCAGATTGCTTATGCTGTAGATGGAGTATTTCCGGAATTGACAGGAACAAGAATATTTTCTTGCGATGATATGAGTGTGGGAAGTCAGACTGTGAAGCGTATGAGCATTCAGTCGTATGATTACGAACCTAATTTTGCGCCGGAAGGTAAAATGATTTTGCAAACTAATTTTTCACAGACAGAATCCGATTATAAGTATTGGGAGTCACTATATATAGACAAAGAGAGTTACGAAAAAAAGAAGACTGAAATTGCAGAACAGGCATTGCAAAGAGTTGAAAAAGAGTATCCATTTTTAACAGGGAAAATACATGTGATTGATGTATGGTCACCGATGACATATACAAGATATTGCAACTCTTATAATGGTGCATATATGAGTTTTGTAACTACTAAGCAGGCTAAGAGTGTTACTGTGCCGGGAGTTGTAAAGGGACTTGATAATGTATTGCTGGCAAGTCAGTGGTTAATGGGACCGGGCGGACTTCCGACGGCAGCAGCTATGGGTAAATTTGCGGCATGGAGGATTATTAAGAGGAAACAAGTATGGTAGGAATCTATTTTAACGGAACCGGCAATTCCAGATATGTAGCAGAATTGTTTTGTAATGAATATGATGAAGGGGCTAAAGCATTTTCGATAGGAGACGATGATATTACCCAGGTTGTGAAAAACGACGAAATGCTTGTATTTGCATATCCGGTGCAATATAGTACTGTGTCGAAGATACTGCGTGATTATATAATTGAAAATAAAGGACTGTGGAAGAATAAGAAGGTTTTTGTTATTGCCACAATGGGATTGTTTAGTGGTGATGGAGCAGGAATCCTTGGACGACTTTTGCAGCAATACGGGCAGAAATAATAGGTGGTTTGCATCTGAAAATGCCGGACAGTATAGGTGATGAAAAAGTGTTGAAGCGTCCGCTGGAGAAGAACAAGGAGTTTGTAAAGAAAGCAGAGCAAAAGATTAGCAAGGCGGTTCAGTTTTTGAAATCAGGGAAACCAACCCAGGAGGGAATTGGCATATTATATCGCATGGCTGGTTTCTTTGGGCAAAGATTGTATTTTGGACATAAGACAAAGAATTATTCTGATAAACTGCGTGTGGATGAAGATAAATGCATAGGGTGTGGCAAGTGTGAAAAGTTATGTTCTATGAATAATATCAAGATTGTCGATAAGAAAGTGGTACAGAAGAACCAGTGTACTATGTATTATAGGTGTATCAATAATTGTCCGAAGCAAGCTATGATGTTGCTTGGGAAAACGGTTGTGGAGCAGAGTGTGATAGAGAAATATTTATGATGAGGAGAGCGTAAATGGTACTGTTAGTGGTGGATACACAGAAATTGATAACCAATTCGGATTTGTATAATTTTAATGCGTTTGAAAATGCTGTAAAAACGTTAATTGCAGCAGCCAGAGAGAATAATGTTGAAGTTATTTATGTAAGACACGATGATGGTGTCGGTGCGTAATTGACAAAGGGAACACCGGGTTTTGAGATATATGAAGGTTTTGGTCCACAGCCGAGTGAGAAGATTTTCGATAAAACGGTAAATAGTTCTTTTAAGGGGACGGGGCTGTTGGAGTATTTGGCGGAAAAAAATGTCCACACAGTAGCTGTTGTTGAATTGCAGACCGATTACTGTATTGATGCAACAATTAAGTGTGGTTTTGAGCATAGTTTTAAAATGATTGTACCGGAGAATGCAAATTCTACATTTGAGAATGCTTTTATGACAGGGGAGCAGAGTTATAAGTATTATAACGAGTTTATGTGGAAGAGCAGATATGCGGAGTGTATTTCTGTGGATGAGACGATTGAGAGGATGAAGGGTTAAGTGCAGAATGGAAGAAGTTATTAGAAAATATTTTCAATGCTGGCTGGATAAAGATATTGATGCTGTAAAGGAGATTTTCAGCGACGATATTATTTACAGCGAGTGTTATGGTCCGGTGTATAAAGGAATTGGACAGATAATCAGATGGTTTGAGGATTGGAATCAGAAAGGTACTGTTTTGCAGTGGGATATAAAACGTGTGGTTGTTTCTGGGAATACGGCTGTTGTGGAATGGTTTTTCCAGTGTGACTACGAGGGCAATGTGGATAGCTTTGATGGAGTGACCATTGCTGAGTTTGATGCGGATATGAAGATTTGTGATTTGAAGGAGTTTCAGTCGAAGACAGAGCATTATTATCCGTATGGGGAATAATATATAAATATTTTGCAATCAAATCTTATATAATTTTAGTAAAGTTAATTTGAAGGAGTCAGTTAATAGCTGATTCCTTCTTTGTTTTTTGCCCATTACAATTGAGAAATAGAAGTTTTAAGTATAAAAGGTAAAAACATTGCATAAAATGATATAAAAAATAACAAGAAATAAAAACTTATTGACTTTGGTGCGAAAAGGTGGTAGTATGACCGTGGAGGTGCATGAAATGATTACTTATGTGAAGATGAAAAATTTTATGTCATTCAAGGATGTAATGTTTGATTTCAGAAACGGAAGCAAAGGTGCCAAGAAATTTATCTCCATTTATGGTGAAAATGGTAGCGGGAAATCCAATTTTGTTACATGCATTGATTTGTTAAGAAAGTCTATTGAATCGTTTCAGATGGTAGGAGAAACGGAAAGAATAATGGAAATTGCTAAGGAAAAAGATATTCCGCAGGAACTTTTGGAGATGTTGTTGAATAGCACAAGCATCTTAAAATACAAAGAAAACTGCAGAATGATTGAGTGTGAGGAAGCAACTACCATTGAATATGGATTTCAAACAAACGGGCATGAAGGTTATTATGTAATGTCCTTTGAAGACCGTTTTTTGTATGAAAAGCTTTATTATTTTACAGGAAAGCAACGTGGTGTATTGTATGAAATCGATTATACAAAGGAAAATTCAAAAATAGAATTTTCAAACAAGCTTTTTAAAAATAAGAAGGTTGAATTAGAACTTAGGGATGAAATAAATAAATATTGGGGCAAACATACCTTGTTGAGTATCTTTAATAAGGAAAGAGAAGATAAGAACGAGGAGTATATAAAAGAAAGTTATTTAGAGTATGTGTTTGACATAATTGATATGTTGAAGGATACTACAATCCATTGTAAAAAAACATCCTCTTCGGGTAGTGAAATAAATGCTGGTAAACCTAGAAATGTGCTGAGAGATTTGAAGGATGGAAAAATAAAAAAAGATAAAGAAGGCTTGTTGGACCGTTCGGAAAGAATTATTCGCGATTTCTTTACCCAAGCGTATGCTGATATTAAAGATGTATACTATGAAAGAGAAATCGAGAATGATGTGATTTTGTATAAATTATATGTTAGAAAAATGATTGGCGGAAAAATTAGGACAATACCTTTTTCCAGAGAGTCAGCAGGTACGCAGCATATTATTGACATTATTCGTTCGTTGCTTGGTGCATTTTGTGGGGTTACGGTTGTCTATGATGAAATAGATGACGGAATACATGACTTGCTTTTAAAAAATGTATTGGAATCAATGATAGAGGATATCACGGGTCAGCTTATTATTACAACGCACAATACGTATATGTTGGAGACTATTGATATTAAATCTGTGTATTTGATTAATGTCGATTATCAAGGTAATAAAGAAGCCAAGTGCTTAGATAAGTATCCAAGAATTCAAGGGACAAATAATCCAAGAATTATGTACTTAAAAGGATTGTTTGGTGGTGTACCAATTGTAGATATATTGGACTATGATACAATATTGCAGGAGTTGGATGATTTGTCAGATGTAGAAGGAGGCGAGTAGTATTGCCTCATAATGCATTAAATTATACAAAATGTGCAGTCATTGTTCATGGAAAATCGGAGTTTGTATTAGTAAAGTACATTTATACGAACTTGCATTTGCCTGTAAAGATTATCGCGAAAGATAAAGGACGTGGAAGTATTCAGATAAATGGATTATCAGAATATTTAAGAAAAAAGCAGTTCAGAACGCTTAAGGAATTTGCTAATGAGTATTCCGTAGAATATGACAGAAAAACAAAAGGTCTCAAAAATTTTAAACTCTTTATCATAATGGATACAGATGATTGTGATGAGATTACAAAGTCTAAATATATTTCCGGAGAACTATTTGAAGGGCATCCATTAAAAGAGTATATTGTGCCAGTCTATAATGTTTCCAATCTTGAGGATGTAATGATAAAGGCTGGAATAATGGTTAAAAGGATATCTGATGCGCAAAAAGGTTCATATTATACAAAGATCTTTCCGATTAATACTGGATCATTAAGTGTTGATACGGTCAATCAAGTAAGGACATTTGCCAAGAAAATAGAAGGTATTACAGAGACAAATATGCTGACATTTGTTGAGTATTGTTTTCAGCAAATGCCGGGAGAAAAATTATGGGAGGAAAGAGGTGAAAAATAAAAGTATAAGTGGACAAAGTAAAAAGGCTGAAGTTGCAGCTTCAGCCTAGGCTTGAATGACCAACAGATGATCAAACGAATTCGAATCTATTTTATCATCTGGAAGTCTGCTTTACAACCCCCCAAAAAAAATAAAAATGATATTTTACAAGGATTTGGTCATTATCCTTTTAACATAAAAACTGGTGAATGCACTAGGTTTATTAAGTGCACCTTAAAATGGAGGACAAATTATGAAATTAAAAGTATCTAAGGAATCCGCAAGCGGATTAAATACAGAATTTGTAAATGTAGAAACTGGTAGACGCATCCCGTTAGAGCAGGCTGTTGCGCAGATAAGTAAGGGTAATAAGAATTATGAAAATTATCAAGTGGTAAACAAATCTGATGGAACAACCTATATTCGTTCAAAGGCGGACGGGATAAAGAAAAATAATATTGAGGAGTAGATAAGATGAAAAAAGAATATATATCTGATGTGTGGCAATTAAAGCAAAAGGGCCACGAAAACTTTGAATTCGTAGATGTAGCAGTCAATGATGACAATTTGCTTTTTATTGATCCGTGTTTAATTGAGAGATGGAATAATGCATGGGCTATCAAAGCAATGAAGCATATCAACTCATATTTTGACAAATTGTTCAAAGCATATAATACATGTAATAGAAAAGATATGAAATGCCTGCTGTCTCATGCTGGGGAGCAAAATGCAACCAGATTGGGATATGGTAATGGCGATAATGGCAAAGGTAATACAGCCGATGGTTTGTTGGAAATATTTCAACCACTGGAGCAATTAATAAGTTCAATTAGGACAATAGGAAAAGCGGAAGATTTACCTTTGTTGATACCAGGATTTGCAGAAGATGGTATGTCGGATTTACTTACAAACATTCTTCATGAATGCTTGAATGAATTTACAATGGAGCAAATGCATAAATATGGCATTCTAAGTAATGGCACGAAAACGTTTTATACCTGGGATATGCATGCTGGTGAATGGAAGAAGGTTGAGAAACCTGTTTATTTTGTCAATGGCAAAGAACTGCTTCTTGTTCCTAAAAATATTGTTAGAAAGAACTATTTGTTTGGAGTGAGTCAGTATTTTACAAGAATTATTTTGGAGAGAATGATTGATGAAGGTGGTTATCGAGATGCTGACGGAAAGGCAATACCTAAGAAAGAGATTGTAAAATCCAAAAGATATTCTGGTGAACATTGGCAATACGATGAGGCAATCAAGTATACGGTAGAGAATAATGATGCTTTATACGAGTATCATCGTAAACTGCCGGGATTCTACATGGAACATGGGAAATCCATGACAGATGAGGATATTGATTTTGTAATTTATGGATATGTAGTTGCTAAAAGTGCATAACTAAAAGTGTGGCACTGTAGTTTTCCTAACTTACAGTGCCACAGAAATAGCAGGAGAAAAAAATAATATATGAAAGAAAAGAAAACTTTTGCAGAGAAACATCCCAAAATTAACTTTTTAATAGGATTACTGTTATTGATAGGAATGGTGATAGCAGCGGTATTACTTGTTAAATGGTTTTTTGGCGTGGTGGGAAGTTGGATTGTAAGTGTAGTTAATTTTGTAGAAAACTTTGTAAACACATCTGATCAAGTTATTGTGGTAGCTATGATAACAGGTGCTGTTTCTATCACCGGTGTAGTCATCAGTTCAATCGTAGCCAAGATAGTGGAATATAAGTACAACGTAAAAAAGTACTTATATGATAAGCGTGAAGAACCATATAAGCAATTTGTAGAAATGATTTATAAAATAATGGAAGATTCCCCAAAAAAGGATGGAGAGAAGATGACAGAGGAAGAAATGACTAAAATGGTTTCGGAATTTTCTATAGGTCTTACTTTATGGGGATCAAACAGAGTTGTGAAAAAATGGCTGAAATATAGAAAACCATCGATAAAAGGTAATAAAAATATCTTGTGGGAAATGGAAGATATAATTTATGAAATAAGGAAGGATGTGGGACTCGGAAGAAGACTTAAAAAGGGTGATATGTTATCATTTTTTGTTAATGATATAGAAAATTTGAAGTAATTTCGGAAATGTATATATATAGATAAGAAATATTAGGTTTTGTACGAGAGAGGAGATGGAAATGTGGATATATTACTGATGATGTGGTTCGTTATAGATATGGTGCTTTTATTAATATTACCGTTCAGGAAAACTGTGACAAAATATGAAAATGTGATGCGTAGACGCTCGATAGAAAGCGTAAAAAGTTTAGGTGCTAGACTTATGGATGTGTTATCAAAAATAATTTTGTTAATTCCTGTGGGTTTAATTGTATATATTTTAATACATATTGTTCCAGATATGATAATTCAAAAGCTTTTAGAGTGGTACAAAGGAATATTTATTGTTGCTTTGTTTCCGCTACTTTTTACATGGATTAAAGAAAAGAATTTTAATATCAAATCAATATGGAATGGGTGTCTGACTGTATTGGCAATTCTTTTTAGTATAGTAGGCTATATTATAGATACAGAAGATGTAAAAGCTGTATCAGAGTATAGGGTTGCATTGAATGTATTAATGACAATGTTGGTAATAATCTTTATTGTTGCGGTGCTTGAGATACGAAAGGAAAGTAAAGAATATTATTCTAAAAAAATACCCAAGAAGGGTATTAGAAAAGACCTGTACTATCGGACGCCCGGACTGGTGTTGAATGTATCAAATGTTGAATTGATTAAGTGTTGTGAGAAATACTTTGATGAATATATATGTAGATATAGAAAAATCAAAGAATTACGTACAATAGAATATGTAAATTTGGCAGGAGTACATAGAGAATTATGGTATAAAAAAGCAGCGCATTTTATGAAAATATTTGTTGCACTAAGCATATTTGTTACAATATTTAGTATGTTTTTCGGAATATCATATAAGCCTTTTGGGGTAATTGGGCTTATAATCATATTTGGGATTTTGGTTATTATTTATAAACATATAGATTTGAAATGTTTATATATAATAGGAATTAGATATTTCTATGATGAATGGGGGTACTTTTTAACTTGTACAAGTAGAAATAAATTTATTGGAACCGTCCAAATGATTGAAAAATCTAAATTTCATAAATATATTCATTCATTTCTTGACATAGTAGCGTTATGTAGAGCTGTGGCAGTTAGCGATAAAATGAATGGAGAGAAAAAAATATGCATTATTACAAGTAATTTAAGTGAGATATTTGCAAATTATTCTGATTATAAGGAGAATCAAAACTGGGTTATGGTAATACCGTTATGGATAGCTGCTTTGTTTGAATTTTATGTTACTGATAAAATAAGTGATGATGCAAAACTTATTCTGCTGAAGTCTGTTGATGAAAGTGTAAGAGCTGATATAAGTATATTTTTGCAAAGTTTTTGGGCTGATATAGAGAGAAAAGAACTTAAAGATGGCATTTCGAAATATATACAGTTATTTGAAGAAAAACTATATGGTTAAACAGTTGGTAAGGTGTTTATAGAAGTGCAGAACTCCTCCCTCAAAGAGAGGGAGGAATATTCTGGTGTGCCGAGCATGGCACTAATCTTACTGCTGAAAGTTCAGTCACGGGTATTTACCGACAAGTGTAGTGAACCACAAGTCGGTACCAGTAATGGTATGGATGAAGGAAGTGGTGTAACAAAGTTCTTGAGCCTACGTACAGAAACTTGATAAGGCGATTAGGTGGGTAAGGTTGCCAGACAAACCAAAGCCCAAAAGGTAAACGTAAACCGAAGTTGTAAATCAAGAGGTTGTGGAACGAAAGATTAGCGTCTTACCTCGGGAGACCCTACTCACATACTGAAAGGTATGGTCGAAAAAGGTTTAGAAAGGGAGTCAGATGATGTCATAGTAGGCGAAAGCCGAAGGACGGAAACGATTTATAGTACGAATCGTTATGTTTAAAATAATACATGAGCCAGAAATCGAGTGGACAGGAAAAGTAGGAACGTAACCGAGGAATACTGTTTATACTTAGAGGGGTGTTATGTATGAATTTTAGGATAAGTCAGAGGAGTAACAACAATGGAATTGATTGAAGTGATCTTGTCAAAAGAAAATCTGAACAGAGCCTATAAAAAGGTAGTTGCCAATAAAGGTGCGAGTGGTGTTGATGGAGTTACTGTAGAAGAACTGGGAAATTATATAAGGGAGAACAGAGAGAAAATCGTTACATCTCTTAGAAACAGAACATATATACCGAAACCAGTCCGAAGAGTATACATTCCGAAAGACAATGGTAAGAAAAGACCATTGGGAATACCCACAGCACTTGACAGAACTATCCAGCAGGCAATAGCACAGCCTATATCTGATATTTATGAAGAGATATTCAGTGACTATAGTTATGGATTCAGAGCTGGAAGAAGTTGTCATGATGCCATTCGACAGGCATTGGAATACTTGAATGATGGGTATGAATGGGTAGTGGATATAGATATAGAACAGTTTTTCGATAAGGTAAATCACGACAAATTAATTCAGATACTAAGAGAACAAGTAAATGACAGTACCACATTAAATCTGATTCGGAAATATCTGAAAGCAGGTGTAATGGAAAACGGCTTGGAAAAAGCAACTATTACTGGCGTGCCGCAAGGAGGTCCTCTTTCAGTCGTATGTTCAAATGTCTACTTGGACAAGCTGGACAAAGAACTGGAACATAGAGGACTCCGCTTTACAAGGTATGCAGATGATGTATTAATTTTCACTAAAAGTGAAATGGCGGCTAACCGGGTGATGAATTCCATAAGTGATTGGCTGGAACGAAAACTATTTCTAAAAGTAAATGCAACAAAAACGAAAGTAGTCAGAGCGATGCGAAGCAAATACCGGGGATTCACATTTCTGAAAAACGGTGGAGAGTGGAAAGTAAAACCTGCCAATGAAAAGAAAAAGAAGCTTAAAAAGAAGCTGAGTGAATATCTGAAGAGAGGGAAAGCAATAGCAAGACCTCTTGTGGTTACAATCAAGCGAGTAAATGAGATTGTGCGAGGATGGATTAATTACTTTAGAATCGGGTTGATGAAGCAATTTGTGGAAGAGCTTGGACAATGGCTAAGACACAAAATAAGAATGATAGTCATGAAGCAATGGAAGAAGCCGAAAACCATCTACAGAAACCTAAGTTATCTAAACAGGAAGAACCGAAACGGTTTCAGTCAGGAAGATATTCATAAAGTTGCGAACTCAAGACTTGGGTGGTACAGAATAAGTGGAATGAACGTGGTGAATTTCATTATCAGTAAAGATTTACTTGAAAATAGGATAAAAGATGGAGCTGGTCTGCTCAATCCCTTATCCTATTACTTAGCAAAAGTTGGAATATAAGTTGTAGAGCCGTATACGAGACCCGTACGTACGGTTCAATGGGAGGGGCGAGATAATTATTCTCCCTCTACCCTATTTAAAACACCTCCAAACTATCCTCCGCATCCACCCACGCCTGCATCTCGCCATCCAGGGCAAGCCTTGCATATTCTAGCGGATTATCAATCGCTAAAGCATTCAGGCACCTCTGGGAATTAGGAGTGGTCCGTATCACGGATTCAGCATGATTACAGTCAATCCGGAGGACGTAGCCGTTATAGTGGTTAATGTCGATGCTGTTATGCATCGGGTTATATTTAGCGTGTATCAATTTCATTGTTATCAGTCCTTTCATTTGAATTGGAGGTAAAAAGCCCATGGGCTTATTTTGGACTTGAAAAACTTTCGAAATAGATATAATAATCACAAAATGTACCGTTTTATAAAACAAAACATTACTAGAAATATTCAGAACAATACAATTCGTGATATTAACAGTTGTGATTCAACTATAATCATATTTACTACAAGGTCTCTACTATGTTAAAGGGCAATATGGTTTATCGTCCAAAGGGCAAATGAACGTATCGCCTACAACTAAATAAAACTAATCGGAGACCATAAGATGAGTCCAAGTATTCCTCATCTTACGGTCTCTTTTATTTTTATTTCATAGTAGCCGAAAGCCTTGTAGAATCAATGTTTTATGAATTATGAGAAAGAATTTAAGCAAGAGCAGCATATATTGCTTTTGATTGTTCAAGGGCAGTCCCCTTTATCTATAAGAGGATAGAAGAGTTTGCCCCTGAGGGAATAAAGGGGAGTGCCCTTGGACAGATTAGAATGCCGAAAGCCTGTATTTATGTGGGTTTCCGGCATTTGTTTTACAAAATGGCTCTAGTTTGGCTCTATTTGTGGGGAGAGTAATGATTAGGGAATATGTAATAGTATGTAATGATTGGAGGCGATTATATGGATATTTTATTTAAAAATGATGATTTTGTATTTTCATACAGAGTTGGCGGTATATTGAAACATAATGGTAAAATCTTGTTACAGCGTCCGAAGAATGATGATTATGCCATTATTGGCGGACATGTTGCGGCTATGGAGACAAGTATGGAAACTCTTAAACGGGAATTTGAAGAAGAGCTTCATGCTAAGATTGAGGTAGATAATCCATTGGCAATAGGTGAAATCTATTTTCCATGGGGTAAAAGACCGTGTCATCAGATAAGCTTATATTATAATGTTCATCTGGTCGATGATAATATTCCATTAGATGGAGTGTTTCATGGATATGATGAGCTGGATAATGAGAGAATTGATTTGGATTTCTGCTGGGTTCTGCTAGAGGATTTAAAGAAAGGTACTAAGGTATATCCTTTGGAGTTGATACCATATATTCTTGAGCCGGGGAAAGAAATTGTACATTTTGTTTCAAAGCAGATTTAATTGGATTTATGTGGAGAAGGGAAAAGAGATATGCTAGAAGTCAAGTTTTATGATTCAGTGGATGATTCATTATTAAAATTTGCAGTAATCATCTCACAGAGCAATGGCAAGTGGGTGGTTTGCAAACATAAAGAAAGAGACACATACGAAGTGCCAGGAGGACACAGAGAAGCTGGAGAAAATATTGTTGAAACAGCAAAAAGAGAATTACAGGAAGAAACAGGAGCAGTAAAATATGAGATAAAGCCAATCTGTGTATATTCAGTGATAGGCAAGACAAGAGTGAATAATACAGGCGAGGAAACCTTTGGAATGCTTTATTTTGCAGAGATAACGGAATTTGCAAAAGAATTACATAGCGAAATGGAGAAGGTTGTTCTTATGGATAAGTTGCCTGAGAATTGGACATACCCTTTGATACAGCCGAAATTGATAGAAAAGTATTTACAGATGAAAAATTTTGTTGATGATACATTATAAGAAGAGAGGAGATTGAGATTTGGTAAATATAGGAGAAATGATGAATAAAGAGATTGTGGATGGAATGTTGCAAGCAATTATTATATTTATGCCATATATTATACCGTTTTTGACAACAGCTCTTGTTGTGTGGGTAATTAAGAAAATTATTGAAAAATTCACATATGATTTTTCAACCATATCAGGAGACTCTAGAAGAATAGCAAGGAAAAAAGCACGAAAGATGGGCAACGTAGTAGATATGATTTCTTCTTTCAAAGATATAACTGAAAGTATAAAAAAATAGAGGGACATAGAGATATCTATTAACAGATATGTAAATTTTAGAGGAATAAAAAATGAGAACTGATATCATAGAATATTTACAGAAAGAAGTGTATCACAGGTGCAAGCAACCAACTAACAAATTTGGAATGTTCTTCTTTAATAGCCTGATAAATATGTTTATTTCTCAGCAGGCTCAGCCCCGCATCCTCTCTATTTCGTCGAGTTTTTTTAAGAAAGATGCCTCCATTTCAGCCTGTATTCGTTTTGCTCTTTCCAGCTTTAATTCAGCCTTTAGTTTTTCAATTTCTGAAAGGGTATCCTCTGGCTTGCATCTTCCACGATTATCTTGTAGTCCCGCAATTCCTTTAGCTTCATACTTGATTGTGTAATTGCGTGCCTGCTGATAGGAAACATTAAACTTCTCAGCAGTTTCAGCGTAATTATAATCATGAGAAATGCAATATGATGCTATTTCAATACGTTCTTCAAAAGTGGTTTTTCTTCCTTTAGTCATGATGAAAGCACCTCCTGTTTCGGAAGATTTCAGTTCCTCATGACTATTATACTTCTTAACCAAGTCTCGTAGTTGTCTTGTTGAACGAATTTTTAATCTTTTGCAAATCTCCATATAAGATCCTTCGCCAGCCAGATACGCATTAACAGCCTGCTCTTTTTCTGTTTTCGAATAATGCTTGTTTGTTGGAGTGTGGAATACCTCAGCTCCAATAGCTTCATAATTGTTAATCCACAGTTTTAATGACGTAAAATCAATACCTAATTTATCAGTAATAGATTGTATGTTTGCTTTACCATCAAGATATTCATTCACGGCACATATCTTTTCTTCTGGACTATACTTTACTCTTCTTCCTAATAAAATAAGCTCCCTTCCAGGCAACAAGTTTTTATTATTTTACTTGTCTACCTAGAAGGGAGCATATCACATACTGTGTCGTGTTCTTTTTTTAATGACATGACAGTGGCATAAATAAAGGATTTGAACGGGACAGTAGAATATATTTTATAAAATGTAATGTGTCAGGAGAGAAGAGAGAGGATGGAAAAATAAAGTTTCTCTTTGCCATTTTTAATAAAATAGGGTTTGCCCCCTGACAACAAGATTTCAGAACAGATTGAAAGCAAAAAGGTTCAGAGAGAATTATTCAGGGGATTCATCCGGGCATTGGAAAAGCAGGGTGCTTTGGTAGAAGAATTCGATGAGGGACTTTGGAGCAGCCTTGTGCAGGAAGTGGTGGTAAATGCCAAGGACGATATACGATTCATATTTAAGAACGGATTTGAAATAAAAACGAGATAAATTAAATCTTGATTTGACACATATTATAATAGAAGAAAAAATTCAGAAATTTGATTATAAAAGGTCAAATTCATCAGTAACCATCAGGTTTGACGGGTTTGACCTTTTATATTGCAGAAATATGACATAAAATGAATATGAGAATCTACCGATATAAGATATAATAGATGTGTATTGTTGGGACTGAATATATAATACTGGGAGAGATGCCTATGAGTGAATTGAGTAATATCAGAATATTTCCATTATCTATGTTTGATTTTGAAACAGAATATATTGCAAAGTTAGAACTTGCAAATGGGTTGGAAAGTGGTAATCATATTTCAAATTTAAATTTTAATTCATATTCGAGAATTGATGTTTGTAGAAAAAATCTATTTTTGTTTCAATATAAAGGAAAAATTATAGGAAAGGCAATTGTCTACTTGAAATGGGAAAATAGAGGATGGGGAAAACAAACCTTTTATTACCTAGAGGACATTATGGTCTTTGAAGAACCAATCACGAAATTAGATATTCAGAAAATTTGGAAAGGGTTTAAGAAGTTTAACTCTGTTGCACAAAATGTTCCAGAGATGTATATGGATGATATAAACAAATTGTGTGAAGAAAGGGAGAAAGCACACATTCCAATATTGGGAAGTAACGAATCGTTTGTTATTAATAAGGCAGAAGGAAATAGGATTGAGTATTATACCACAAGATATGAGAGAGTTTTAAAATATAGAGAAGCGGCTATAAAAATACACGGAACGAGATGTCAAATTTGTGGCTTTGATTTTAAGGATAAGTATGGATACATTGGAGAAAATTATATCGAGGTACATCATAAAAAGCCATTATTTTCGCTAGACGAAAAAATGATTCCTAATCCAGAAATGGATCTTGTAACAATATGTTCAAATTGTCATAGGATGATTCATAGAAAGAAAAATGAAATAATAACGCCAGAGCAACTAAAGAAAATAATACAAGAGCAAAATAGTAATAATGTAAAACTCACGTCAGAGGTGTCTGGTGCAAGTGAATATAAAAATTTGATTATAAAAGGTCAGATTCGTCAGTAACCATCGGGATTGACGGGTTTGACCTTTTATATTGCAGAAATATGACATAAAATGGATATGAGAATCTGCCGAAATAAAGTATAATAATTAATGATTGATGGCATAAAATGAAAGGTAGAAAGACGAATGGATGAAAATATTCTTGGAAAAAATATAAAACATATGAGAACACTGCATGGAGAAACTTTAGATGAATTGGGGAATGTTATTCGTGCATCAAAAAGTACGGTTCAAGGGTATGAGAAAGGAAGACGTATACCAGATATTGCTACCATAAAAATAATTGCTGAATATTACGGAAAAACAGTTGATGAGATGATTAATAATAAATTATATGAATATGCAGAATTTGATTCCACTAAAACAGTAAATATGGATGAAATGATAGATGCTTTTTTACATATACTGCCTGTTATTGAAACTGATGAAGCCTGCAAGAACGAATCATTTTTGAAAGGTGTTACTGAAATAAAAAACATGATAGATGCATTTCGACATGGTATAGAGGTACAGGGATTAATTATTTCAGAAATTGTTGATTACTTTATATCAGCAGTAGAGGATAATATCATTGAGGCTGCTGCTAATATTATTTGGTGCGTATTTTTCATATGGACACAGCAGTACACAGATTTAGAGAAAATGCGAAAACTTCAAACCCGTATATGCAATGGGGAAACTGACTTAAAAGAGTTAAGATACGAATATCAAAAAGATGCAAAAAAGACGTCATCAAAAAAGAAAGAATTTATTTGTGAAATTGATAATTTGCTAATTGAACTGATTAGTGAACTTAAATTAACTGAGCAATGGTCACAACTTGGTGATTATTATTTAGCATTGAGATATGTTTTAGGATTAATTGATACAGGATATTCGGATGAGATGAACCAAATTATAGGAACACAGATGCTCATAGCCTTTTCACAAGTTGGAAATAAATATTCTTTAGATTTTTTTGAAACAAGCGACAGTATGTAATCTTTTTATGTATGCGATTTGCGGACTTGGTTTTGTTGATTACTTTTCTGATTGGGATTATTCTTTTCTTAACAAAACAAGAAAGGTGGTTCATATGAAGGAAGATATTATTAAATTTGGAACACAAGAAGTAGGTAAGGAATTATGCAAAAATATGAGTATTAATTTTTCTCTTGAAGGTTGGCCGTGTGCAGTAGCCTTCATTGGTTTAGGGGTTGCATATGTTATGACAACTAAGATTAAGTGCGATGCACAGACAAAACAGTTAAATAATACTGATGTAAAAAGAATAGAAAAAGTGGCATAAACATTATGTGTTTTGAGTGTATTTACAAAGGTGGTTCATTTGAACCCCCTTTTGAACACCCCTAGGATAATTACGGTTATATTGTATCAAGTTCAGTGTGCCAACGAACCAATACTCCTGTGGGTATTATCCGTATTGTGATAGATGATACTGTACATTATCAAAGAACTAAATTACTAATAAAAAGCATTGTAAGTAATAAAGATGGGTGGCGTTTATGTGTAAGCATAAAGTTCATTTGTATGAAATAAAATCTCAAAGAAATTATATATACTCTTGCAGAAGCATTAGTTCTTATGTTAGGATACTATCTAAGGAAAGTACCCATGACAGAGCGTTAAGCGTCCGGGGGACGCTTGTTTAGCGCCGACCGGAGTGTAGACGTGGCGCCGATGACGGCTTATGAGATCATTTCGATTTTCATTGGGATATTAGCATTGCTGATGTCCTTTGGTAGCTTGATTGTAGCGTTGCTTGCCTTTCTCGATAAAGAGAAAAGCTCTTCGAGGAAGAGCAGGCGAAAATAAAAATGCCTATCCTGTCTGCCAACAGGATAGGCGGTGTCCTTAAGGACATTCATTAACCTAAACTCGGAGCATCCACCTTTGGAGTGGGTGCTTTATGTTTAATTAGATATTATCATCTTATGTCTGATAATTCAAGAGGCATCAGTCATTAGTTTTTGTTCCTAGTGGCTTGCCCCTTGACAGCGGCTCTTTTTTTTATTATGATTGTTAACCATAAGGATAACGGAGGTTGACAATTATGACATCAAAAACAAAAACACTGGTATATTGCGGACTTTTTACGGCACTTATTGCCGTTGGGGCATTTATCAAGATACCGATTCCTGTTGTGCCATTTACGCTTCAGTATTTATTCACGATGATGGCGGGGCTTTTGTTAGGACCTAAGCTTGGTGCGATGGCAGTTACTTTTTATATGCTGCTCGGGCTTATCGGACTGCCAATTTTTGCGGAGGGTGGCGGTCTGTGGTACATATTTAAGCCGAGCTTCGGGTACATTATAGGATTTATTGTGGGTACATTTGTAACAGGGTACATAGCAGAGCACATGAAGAAAAAGAATGTGGGAAATTATCTTGTGGCGAATTTTGCAGGGCTGTTCTTCGTCTATGCAATAGGAATGATTTATTACTACATAATCTG
>OHDR01000230.1_pt1 | contig 32742 bp, 19 predicted proteins | sample 1567001 | NCBI WGS metagenome assembly OHDR01 (sample SAMEA3879553, study PRJEB24766) | human gut metagenome | biome: human-associated habitat; feature: feces | place: USA | collected 1985/1987 | reverse complement strand
TACTATATGTGGTGTTAGGAGGAGTTTGCCATGTCCCATCACCACGAAGATACTTGGCTTGCGCTCCGGCGGCAGGTGCGGGGACCAAACCTGCCTTTCCCGCCGCTGAGGCAGAAGCGGCTCCCATATTGGTGTATGTCGTGTTGGTATCCGTCCACGGAACATTCACATACATCTTACCATTTCCGTCAAGAGCTACCGGGTAATTCTTTCCGTTAGCTGAATACCCGATCTTAACAAGACCCAGATTATCGCTTGTAGCTTGGGTATAAGTCGTGTTACTGTCAGTCCAAGGGACATTGACGTACATCTTGCCATTAGCCAATAGCACAGCGTAGTTCTTTCCATTAGAAGCATAGCCGATCTTAACCAATCCTAAGGTGTCGGCCGTGGCTTCATTATACGTTGTGTTATTATCCGTCCACGGAACGTTAACGTAAGCGTTGCCGGACGAATCCAGTTGCACCTTATAGTTCTTCCCGGAAGTCGTATATCCTACCTTAATACCGCCAAGAACGGTAGCGGAGGACGTGGGAGGGGTGAAGGTACTTGGTTTGCCCGTAACCCCGGACCAAGGCACGGAGGAAGCCTGACTGGCCGTGTAAGGCTCATACCCATCCTCACTGCTTAATTTAGACTCGTCTTTTATCAGATACATCTTACCTGTAGACGTGACCTTTACCGTATCACCGCTTTGAGCCGTAGCGGTGGTAAGGGCGAATCTATCCGTATCATCAGCTACCACGATCAATCTCTCCAAAGCCGCCTTAGGTAACCTATCTATGCTGATGGTTCCGGACGCGATCTTAGAGGCATCAAAATTAGCCAATGTCGTGGAGATAGTCACATTGCTTCCGAAGTCCGATGAGACACTACCGGTAACAGCCCCGGATAGCGCTATGATCCTAGCCGCCTGTAATTTCGTGGCGGTAGGGGCATTATCCGTCTTAAGAGCATATTTGGTAAGATCAATATCATTAGCCTTATCCAGAAGCTGCTCTATCTGATCACCATTGTATTTACCTTGAAAATCTGCCATATTACACTTATTTTTTGCTCAAATATAGCTATATACATACACACCAAGAAATATAGGGGGGGGGAGATACGGGTAAGCGTCAGAAACCGCCGTCCCCATGCAGGAATCCGCTACGGAATATAATAGCCTTGTCTTTAAGTTTCTGGACAGACCCCCATTCCCATTCACCCTCACAAGGCTTAACGACATACTTATTCCCCCATGTCTTAAACTTCCTCTCTATAACAAACATCTCTGGGTCTTTTAAGACATGGAAGATACTTCCGACAGGGAAATACTTATCAGTTCTCAATATAACTCGATGATGTCTCTCGTCATATTCAGGATCGCCTACGATACGTGCCTTATAAAACTGGAAATCATTCAACGTCTGATCCACTGGCTCTATCCAATAATACCCCTTACCCATTGCAGTTTGTATTTAATTATCTATATTTGCGGTGTAGTAACTCATAATGTTTTAAGTGATTTTCAACCAAAGGGGAAGGGTGTCCGTGAGGATGCCTTTTTTCATTCCCGCCCACCCTTCCTATAAACAAAAGATCTACCTCGAACAAATGTAATCATAATAAGGCTACGATCAAAAAGAAACCCTATCGGTATTCTATTGCCGACAGGGTTCTCCAACGTTGTATCAAACTAAATCATATCACTCCATTTGATTGTGTCACCGACGAAGCACCGCACCGCCAGATACCTTACGAACGCCGTCCCTTCCGGGGCGTCAGGGTCTTCCAGATAAGCCAAGACAGCCTTGACTATTTTCTGGTCGCAATCCAATACCTTAGGAAAGTAATCGCTATAGAACATAGCGAACAGATATTGGATATCTCCCCAAGTGGCGTTATCAGGTTTCTTGGCCCCGCATTTATCGAACATCTGCTTAGCGTCCTCCATCGTCCATCTTCTCTTGGACCCGTCGGCGTTAAGCATCTTGTCAGCGGCTTCCCTAGCCAGCTCCTTGGAAAAGTGATATCCATGGGTGTCTATATACCGCTTATAATCAGGGTCATCGGCGTCTGCTCCTCAGTAGTAACGACTCCTGCGTCCCCTGCGCATATACGGCTCGGTACCATCGAACTCGTCACGGATGCCACGCTCACCGAACCATCCCCTGCGATACATCTCGTCCTCACGTTCATGGAGTCTCTCGCGTTTCTCAAGCTCACGCTCGTCACGTTCCAGCTCCCTCTCGCGTCTTTCAAGATCACGCTCACGGCGTTCTAGCTCATCCATTCTGCCGTCATGCTCCTTGCCATAGTGGTCGTATATTCCACCACCATAACCCATGTAAGTCCCATCCGAACGCCTGCTACGTCCACGGCCGCCTCTACGATCGTAGATCTCGTCATTGTAGTCCTCATCGTGACCGCCGCCTAAATCTATAACTCTCATCTTAACCTAATTTTTTAATTAACAACTCTTTTAGCTCATCGAAAGAGGATCCCATCCTATCGACTTTCTCCTCAAGATTCTTGATCTTCCGGTCTTGATCCTTAGTCTGCTTAAAAGCCGGATTGATTTCCTCAAGGATCGAATCACAAGCCTCTAGTGTCCTCCTATGCTTATCGATACTATCGAGAATATCGGAGCTGGTTCTCTTAGCGGCGTTAAGCTGGTTCATGATCGGATCGACCGAGCAGGCCAAAGTTATGTTATTGGACATAGCGACATCCCTGCTCTCCGGTACGACATAGGTCATGGAAGACCCGTTTATCTCCACGGTAAGATCTATCACCCTATCCTGTAGTTGCTGATATTGCCCCATCTGACCCATCTGGGGTTGCTGGAACCTAGGCTCGGACACGTTAACCACATTCCCCATCCTGAACACCGGAACATCGGACGTATCCAGCGTATATACTTGAAATCCTTTCTTTAAGTCTCTAAACATATCTCGATTTTTAAGCGGGAGGGAATACCCTCCCATTAGACATCCAATCTAACCTATTCCTCATCAACATCCGTTTCCGACGCTGACGCGGCGGTTGTAGGCACACAGCAATCCATGAGCCTCAATACACCCCTTACCTTGTTGAAATAAACAAGGCGTTCGGTGTTGTTAACCATAGCCGCTCCGTTCACAGCCACGTTGATCGGGTTCACCACAGCCACGCCGGTTACCGGGCAGCATGTGTCATCACCTACCGTGGATACGGTGCTGTTCGCTGGGACAGCTATCTGTACTGGCAATGTCTCGCCTGTTGTCGGAACCACCTGCCGGATTTTCAGCAGCAGAAGGCCCTCGCATGGCAAGGACAGCCATATCCTTGGGTTGATGCCGAAGATGGTGTTGGTAGTAGTCACTACCACGTTCTTCGTGACCAACTCATAAAGAGACCCTATTTTAGAAACACAAGCCATAATAGCCTCCTTCCTTTATAGAGTTAAATAGCGGCGTTTCCGTTGTTGCAGCATCCATTGTTGCACCCACATCCGTAATTACCTCCATAAAATGCTTGACCCCATCCATAAGTCTGGTAAGGAGAGCATGAAGGATAAGCCGGCACAGGGGTAGGTCTCAACTGGTTGATCAAATTCTGAGTCTGTTGCTGAGTCAACGCGGAGGCTTGGTAAGCCGACCTTTCATCACGCAACTGATTGATCGTATTCTGCATCTCACGCATTTCCAATTGACAGAATTTATCATTAATCAAGGTTGTTTGAGCATCAATCTTAGCGCTCAAGATATTGAACTGCGTAGTAGCCTGCTCACGATTGTTCGTCAATCCTTGATTAATAGTGTTTTGTAACGTGTTAGTCTGATTCAATGTCTCAAGACGATTCTCATAACCTTGATTGTTGATCATCTGCTGAGTCTGGCAAGTGCTTTGGTTGATCAAAGAACTCAAATTGCAGCAGCAAGAGCTAATTTGATTACCGATCTCACAACCTTGTTGCTGTACGGCGTTAATAACAGCCTGAGAGGTCATACCTACCTGACCAGCTACCTTATCGATAGCGCCTTGTACGTTACAGATAGCGCTTTGCAATTGAGTGGTAGCACAGTTCAAGGCGTTAGCGATCTGATCGATAGCGCTTCTGTTACCTTGGATAGCCTGCATCAGTAACTCACGACCATAGTCGTTATTCAATTGAGCTGGAAGACCATTAGCGCAATTCTCACCACCGTTACCAAAACCATTGCCAAAGCCACGGCCGCCCCATAACCAGAACAGGACGATGATCCACAACCACCAACCGTTAGCCCCGCCGAAACCGTCTTGGTTGTTACGACCGTTCATCAAGGCCGCTACCAAGTTCGGATCCATCTTATTTCCGCCTATTAAATTGGCGAACATCCCCGGAATCATAGATAATAAACCGTTAGTGGCGCTTCCACTACCGGAACCCATACCGTCTAACAAAACGATTTTGTCTCCACTTGTACCCATGTCTATTTATTTTTGAATTAATAATAACCCCACCTGATGGCGGGCGTTACAAAGTTCAAAAATTAACAGCCCTAAAATCGTGATATGTGTCATCATCAAAGTACTTAATGTCTTGTAAATGGGATTAATAAGAACCGATATAAGACAAAAAATCCGGAGCGTATCACTACGACCCGGATTCATCGCAAATCTATAAAATCCAATGTTTCAATGCTCGAAAGAAAACGTCTCACGACGTCAAAGAGAGATTAACTACACGAAAAATCTCGCATCAACTTATTTGTATTAGCAGTGTATTCATTAACTATCTTACTGGATGAGGGATCATCCTCTATCCTTGACAGGCGGTTATCGTCACTCCTTACCGTAACGTCACCCATCCTTCGTACCATGTTTTCTTGATATGATGATGGATCGGAGTATATAAGATCATCAACGAACCTGTATATCGCACCATCAACCGTCTCACCTACCTTCTCATATAAACCGGATTGGAATGACACGAAATCATCATACCTCCCACGAGCCAAGAACGAACCGTCCGATCTCGCCTCGACGCCGCCGTTGACCTCCCGGAGCAGGCCCGGATTCCTTTGGTACAGATACCTGTAAAACCCGACATCCATCATCCTATCCTGACCATCCAGATAGAAAAGGTTTCTCATGCTACTGTCACCGGACTCGATAGCCACGTCAAACAGAAGATCCCTTACCTGACCTTCCGGCAACGACATCTCCATGCTTTTTAACGTACCTCTGTCATGGTGGTTCAAAGATACATTATAAAATCCATTAAAATCAAGGAAACGTAAGACATTATTATATAAATCCGATTTTTTTAACCTTTCCTTGATCTGGATCTTCCTCAACGAGGTACAGGATTTGATAAAATCCCGATCCTTTCCCTGCCTAGCCTCGTATCTCCTGAACTCCCGATCGATATCGGCATCATCCATCTCAGGGGTAACTGGATGCTGGTATATCAATCTGGTAAGGATCATGTTCTCGGTATTCGAGGATGAGATGTTGGACATAACTAGCTTCTTTATGTTATCCTTAACCACGCCAATATCGGAACGGGAAGCCCCGGCGGGGACCACGCCAGCCGGCAAGTACGAGGGTCGCTCTATCCCGATATCGGCCAACATCTCATAGGCCTGATCGGTGTCGGTTATCGGAGCCGTGTTATGGTACGTATTCCTACCCATATACAACATGCTCCTATCATACATATCGGAAGGGGATGTATTCCCGGACCTTACATACACCATCCTATCCCCAGTAGAATAAGTATCCTGAACCTCGTATATCGGGTTCCCTTTTCCTGTTATCCTATCAAGATCGGAGATAAAGCTATCGTATACCGAATTGCCGGCCTGTATGGAAGACAACATGACGTCCAGCGACGCCATAAGATCACGGATATCCTCCGGTCTGGATATAATCATCTCATCGCTGATCGCCTCGCTTATATCCACACCCATGTCGGCAAGATCCATGGCTATGTCATGCAGACGTCCGGCAACGTCCTTGATGTCCTTAAAATCATCCATATCGATTATCTCCCCAACCTTATCCCTTAGACCCTTCATATCCTTAGGCATACTGATATACGGTGTGGTACTATTGAAGTACGAGTCGGTAATCGTATTTCCGTCCTGACTCCGAACCTCCATACGGGTCATATTACGATACGTGTCATACATCCGATCTGCGTAATCCTGATCCTCCTGATACCGGAGTGCCAAGGAAGGGTATGGGATGGAGGCGAAAGCCTGATCGAACTCCCGGCGGTCGCTGATACCGCCTACCGCCCTCATGATCGTATCCCTTACCTCTATTGGATTCAAGACCTTTCTCTTCCCTAACGAGTCATATGTATCCTCATATATCATATAATCATCACCAAGACCTGACTCGGAGGATAGGAAATACATATCCTTCTCATTAAGATCCCCGTCAGACATAAAATCGACAATCCTCCTCATCATATCCCTTACCCGCTCATACGCTGATCTGTTGGTCATGATATTATCAATCTCATCAGCGTCATACATCCCGGACCTATCAAGATTGTATCTATTGAGGAATATATCACCGCCGGAGAGGAAATTGGATATGATCATATCATTAAGATCATTGATATTATCAACCCCCAAGGAAGTAAGGGTGTTATTGATATCCTTAACCTCATCGGCCATGAAATTACCGACGAAATAGTTCTTCCGCTTGATAAAGGACATGACATCATCATACCTAGGTTCCCCATTACTATCCAGATCATATTCTGATGGCATGGACATCCAATCGCCAAAGAAAGACACGAAGTCGGGGGAGTAGGCCGTACCCCAGACCGATAAGGCCTGCTTCTGGTCGCCAAGCACCTCCATCGCCCTTTGGTATAATCCGGATGGTTGGTTATTAGGGGCAAGGACATTATCTATCCCACCCTCCTTATTTTTTATAACATAACAAGATCTACCCATTACTAAATCGTTTTGACACAAAGATAGAAAATCCCGCCTACTCTCACGAGCGGACGGGACACCAAAATAACAACATAATAACAAACCTTATGTTTCTCCGAAAAGTGCAAATCTTTTTGCCGATCCTCACGAACAGGCAAAAACTCAATCCTAAATTATAAAAAATGGAGTTTATCGTTTAGCGAAAATATCTTTATCTGATCTACTCAGAACCCTGCCTTTCAATTCCAAGAACCTAGGCATCCATTCTTTAGATATCTTAGACACAATCCACTGAAATCCCTTAGGAGTCACATAGACAGTATTAGTGCCGTAGAACTCGTCATCATTACGATATCTATAACGAGCATAACCGCTGTCTATCATCCTTTGGGAAAGCAACCACCTCTTACCGGTCTTAGCGAAGAACTTCTTATCCTCAAGCAATATTCGAAGATTCTTCTCCGCTATATCATATCCATGAGCCTCTAGCTTTTCCCGAACCTCTCTGATCAACATATCTGTCTCTTGGGCTATTTCGGCTGTCTTAGCAAACTCAACCATAGGAGCCTGTTCTTTAATGATATTATCGGATATCCTTTTGGCTTCCTCTGCCGCTTTCTTCGCCTCAGCTAACGCACGCTTCTCCTTTTCCGATTTAAGCAAAGCCTCTAATGCCTCTATATAATCAGATGGAAGTTCATTCTTTGATGGCATATTGTTAGATTGCATAGAATAGGAACCTGTTTTTCTAATAGAAGGAAGAACCTCCGATGTTACCCATCTTTTGAATTTCTTGGCAGATTCCATCTTAGATGACATAATCAAAGAATACATCCCTGATTCATTGATTAATTTAATCTCCCTAACAGCCTGATTTATAAGGGGGTTTATTTTAAACCCCATTGATTTACAATCACTTGTAAGAATAATAGAATCCTCATCATCAACAAACCTTTTTACAGCGTTTCCTAAGTTTTCATAACCAAGGCATCTGGCTATGTCATTACCAACAAACCATGGATTGTTTTTCTCGTCTAATAATACTCTTACATCCCCAAAATCAGGATTCTCAAACAATTTTAAATTATCATCCATAATATAAAAACAACGAGAGCCATTGGCGTCCGTTATTCCACCAATGACTCTCATCTATCGCCTACGCCTAGGCGAGTTAATATCTTCTTATGGCCCAATAACGGATGGACACCGCAGATATAAGACCTTATTTTGAAACTACAAACAAACAAGAGATATTTTTACAAAAAAATGTAATCAGCCATATTCCTCTGTCATATATAAAGCGTAGCTATACCTATCCTCTATCATCTCCACCACCTTCTTGATATCAGATAAAGTTAGTTTCTTTATCTCCATATTCCTACTATCCATCCTGACAAAAGAGTTCTTGAGCTCCTGCTCGGTTATAGCATCCAACCTAAATAGATTGTATTTTATAAGCAACTGGCTTACGTCAAATATCAGGATATTAAGATCAATATCATCCTTCAACTCATCAAGAAGATCACGCATCATGGCTTCGATAGCATCAGTATCAAGCTCCAGTTTCTCGGCTTCCTTCATCAACTTCTTGATAATACCATTGTGCTCGATTATGATGTTAGCATTATCATCATCGGTAGGTAAAAGGATATCCATCGTACATTTTATACCAACCTTATCACTAAGCCTTTTGTTGAACTCAGTCATATAATCAAAAGCCTGATCCCTGCTTAATGAGTATGTATGATCAAGCAACTGCTTTTGTCTGACCTTGACAAAATAGTTACTGGTGTATAACATCATTAAGACCTTTACTCGCTGGATGCGCAGGTCTTGCATGATCTTCCGGTGCAAAAAAGCGTCTAATTGCATAATATAAAGAGTCCCCACCGGGGCCATCACACACCCGACAGGGACCAACTTTTAAATATCTTACTCGTCAGGTGATGGACTGACGCCGCAAAGATAAGTCAAGATATTTTATTTAGCAAGGATTTTCCGCCTCATTTTCTCCGGATACTACGTTACCGTCGGAAACCAAAGACTTGTCCTCGGCCGCCTTCGTAGGCGAGGCGAACTCCGATGGCAGATCCGGCAGGTTAGGGAACGAGACTTCCGTCTCCTCCTTGGATACCTTGTTCTCCTTGATACTCATCCTAAACTTAGGAGCTATGAAAGGATCGTTGTTAAGATCGATGTTGATCGTAACGTCATTCATCAAAATATCCTCCTTAGTTCTGGAATCACCTATCCATCCTCTTACGTCAGCGGTCATAGGCATCCTGCTAGCCGCTTCCTTGACAGCTTTAAGCCGGTTCTTGATAACATCCACGTCTCCCGCCAGCGGAATCATATATGTCTTATTATCCAACCCTGATCTGGCTATAGCGTTATTAAGATCCATTATATCATCAATACTTACGCCTCCGCCTAGACCCTCCGTAATCCTATCAGCCATCGATCCGATCATGGATGAAAATGACGATATATCCTGATTTTTCAATCTTACGGGGTACAGGTAATTTCTTCCATTTCCTGTCTTTATAGCTACGACCGGGATACGTGAATCTTTATAGTCACCATACTTGTCCCTGACGATAGCCGTACAGAACGGGAATATATTATACTTAATATCATCCCTCATCGTAACCTCCCCATTCTCTATATATCCTACGCTCTCGACTTTACCAACCGTCTCGTTGGTAAAATCATTCTCGGATACCATCAACGTACCATTATCATCACTTACGCTAAAATTAGGTCTTCCCGGCAAAACACTGGTAACTGTACCTACGAACGGTATATCAATCTCGCCAGTAACAGATCCTATATTATCCCTATATAACTCAAAGGCCCTACTCCTTAAATCAGCGTTACTTCCTTTTGAATCCGGGTCATTGGCTTTCAGTACCGAGACGAAATTGCCGTCGCTATCCACGATCTTAATAACCATATTATCAACCAGCTCTCGGTAAGCCGACTTAGTCTCATCAGAATTAGGGTCAACGGCGTTAAGGCTATTGTATTTATCATACAATTCCTTGTTATATGGATCTGACATATCCATCTTAAACCTTACGATATTATCCTTACGGAGATTAGCTACGGCTTCCTGATTCACCGACTCGTTGTTAGATCCAAACGTATCACCCGTATAATAAGGGACAATAGATCCATCCTGCCCCTTGCGATACACCATGAACCAGTTGGAGGTCGACAAGGCGGTTTGCCGCCCCAATATGACACCGGTAGCGTTCTCGAAAGCCTGAGCGTCATCCTCGCTAATCATCCATCTTGAGTGGTTATCTGACTCTATAACAGTAAATATGTCGGTTCCGTTGGTGAAATCCATCACCCTTCCATTATCAGTATCAGTGGCATCAGATCTTTTAAGCCCAAGACTGTCCATAAACCTGTCAAGTCTCATTCCGCCAACTTCATAATACATAACCCCACCGATCTCTCTCTTCTGAGCCATCAACACCACCGGATTCTGGGCGGCGTTAACTTCCGTCCTGCCGGTGGATGTCCCGGGTTCGCTCTCTGTGAGGACATCACCCATAGGTATGGATTTATCGTAATCCTTGACAGCTATACTTCCGTTATCATACAACCTCATCCATTCCACGAATTGAAGAAGAGGCCCATCGGAATAATTATTGATAATATCAATAGCCTCATTAAGCTTATCCTGATCAATCTCATTGCCATTGTCAGCCTCATTCATAAGATCATTATAAGTCTTTATAGCTTCTTTGATCTGATCCTGATCAAGACCATTGATATTCATATCTACAATATCATCAACAGCGTCCTTGATATTATCATGGATCTTCAATCTATCTATTATCGATCTAGCCTTATTGATCCCTGAAATAGGATTATCCCCAAACCCGTTAACTAGACTATCGACACGAGGCTTGTTATTATCATATATCTGTCTCTCCCTAGGAGATAAGACATCCTCATTACCGTTCCATATCTTTATAGCTATATTATTGATTCTATCGTCAGAAGGATTTATGATATCCTCATCATCAGGAACCCTCTCGACTATATTACCTTCATCGGCCTTAATCTCGTTCTCCATAGATCTGGCTATCATATGATTATATGTCTTGAACATAAATGCCTCATCCTCCCCTATAAGACCATCTTGGTAAGCCTTGTCTATAGCTTGGTCGTTGGCGTAAAGATCATTGGCATCAGGATTATCAGTATTCCTGAAATCATACTTGCTATCATCCTCCTCATAAGTCTTACCCCATACGTTCGATAATATCTTCATGAACCCGCGCTCCTGCGCCCGGATGAATCTTCTGTCACGCATACGACGAAGAGACTCGTTTATATTCTTATAAGCCACAAGATTATGACGATACTCACTAAGCAATGCCATAGCCTCCTTATAATTATCAACCCCACGGATAGATACGACGTTCTCAAAATCAGCTATAGTATCATAAGCCGCCATAAGATCAGCGGCACTGATCCTTGAATTATTTCTATTTAAGAACAACTTAGATATATCAGCCTCTGAGTTAATTAACGTAGTTAATTTCCTCTCCAATGCGATCCTATCCTCTGTTAATTTAAGAAGCCTATCATTCTCCTTGACCAACTTAGCCTTATCAGATTCAAGAGCGTCCTTCGACGCGACACTTTGTTGAAGCCTCAAGATATTCTTCTCCATCCTCTGTATATCATCCGTAAGCTTCCTGAGTTCTTCAAGATCCCTGCTCGAATCAGGATTAAGACGAGAATATATATCAAGAGCGGGGCCTATATCCGTATTGTATATCCTTCTTAACTGATTGGCAATATCGTTCAAATTATCCTTCGCCTCAAGGCCATTATAAACCATATTGGAGATATAGGCGTTAAACGACCTATTGGATATACCATCGGTAAGGGAGTCGGCGAACCTATTGGCCATGGTAAAATTATCTACCTTCTTATTAAACTCACTGATAAGGTTGGACTTATACTCATTTACCTGCTCATCTGTCATATTCATATCGGAGGCTATATCGCTGTTAGGTATAGATTCGACTACCGTCCTGAAATTCTCCTTGGTATCATCCAACATCCCCATCTCCGAATCATAACGGAGACGATTGAATACGGCGTCACTAAAATCCTTGTTTATGATCCTACCATCACTCTCGTACGATGTGTCTACGCCAGATAATTGAGCGTTAAGAGCCATACTGCCACGAATAGCACGGACAGCAGCCTCGGTCAAGGCGCCGGCATTGGCGTTGTAGGCCTCCACCATCCCCTCGTTCCGGGACATGTCTTGGCTCCATTCCTTTATACCTCCAAAGGTCTTTCCACCCATAACCGATCCGATAATCATACCGATGCCGATCTCCTTCCAGCCTTGACTAGACCCGTATGTTTCCTTGAACCCGTTCTTTATAGCCTCCATATAACCTATGTTCTGACGGATAGCCATAGGATTGTATCTTGATTCTACCCAATCCTCGGCGGACTTGCTAGCCACTCCCTGAAGACCTTCCTCATAAAGACCTTCTGACACTGGGCGCTTGATAATATTGAACGTATTCCCGGCTATTTTCTGCCATTTCTTAGGCGTTATGGCCCTCAATGTCCCGTTATCCATCCTCTCGGCGCCTACGCCAAATATATTGCGTTTTATGAACTTATCCACACCAAAATCCATGCCGAACATATCACCGAACATAGCTATATTGGATAACGTAAGGATACCGATATTGGCAGCGAATATAGCGTTAGCGGCATCAGCATTATCAGCTCTGAACTTCATGAGTTCCTCATATGAGGCTTCTCTGCCGTAAGCGTTCCTGTAAGCTTGCTTGAAGTTTTCCTCAGACTCCATCAGCCCGCTCCTTGATTCCACGGAAGCTTCCCAAAGCGTAGAAGTACTCATAAAAGTCAGGTTATCCAACCCCTTGCCTATACCACGACCTATACGAGCAGCTCTTAGCATAGCATTAAACCCGGTCTTTGTAGCAGAAGCAGCCTTCCCCATACCGGCAATCGTAGCACCTATCCTAGCCCCCATACGAGCGGCATTCATAAGACCAGCTCCAGCGAAGGCGTAAGATGACAAAACGGCTCCAGCCGTAAATGCCGCACCAGATAGAAGATCATTCGCCAAGAAATTTGTAGTGAGCATGCTTTTAAGGAACCCGGCATCTCTCTCCTCCTTGCTGTAATAATGATTAAGCGTATAATCACCTCGCTTATCCATATCATCTAACCAATCGGCAAAGCCGTTATCAGATATGGCGGATAACGTCCCTTTTGTAACAAGTTCCTTTAATCCGTATATAGACTGACCTACGCCCCCTATACCATACAATGTGGACTTATAGATGAATTTACCCAATCCTCTATAAGTCTTCTCCCAACCGCTTTGGTTCTTTGACAGACGATCATCATTATCCACGTTATTGATATAACTCTCGTATTTTGGAATCCATTCACCTGTTGACAGCCTATACCTTGAATCACGAAGGTTGATCCTACTTCCAGTTATATCATAATTACCCTTAGGGATACCCGTCTCGTTTATCATCTGAAAAAGCGGATTCCTTGCTTTTACATCATCATGATAAGATGTCTCTACGGAATTTTTTATACCCTCTACTAATGATGGAATACTTCTGCTTCCCTCTCTAGACAAAACATCATTATCCATATCCGATGAACTGCGCATGCCAACAGGTATAGGGATAGAAGAAATATTATCCTTAGAAGGCATGGGAGATGGAATTGATGGAGTAGGGACATAGTATCCCTGACTCTTCATCACATTCCCTATATCGTTATTATTATTGCTCATTTTTTCCATCTATTTTATCCATAGTCTCTTTATCCAACACCGAAAGAATATTGCTAAGATCAGAGTGCTGCTCATTAATATCTCTACCCTTAACAATAACGTCTTTATTGATAGCCTCAACCACGGCTTGGGTAAGATACATCTGAGGACACATATTTATAATCTTCATGATATTATCAGCATAATCAGTATTATATTCCAACACCTTTAGAGGTGTCCCGGTCCTAGCCTGCCCGTGAAAATAAACGCCAACCTCAACACCTCCAGGAAAGCCCTTGGCTTTAATATCATACGATTTGTAATTTCTTAAAACCGTATTAATAATCCTAATAGCTCTTTTATTAAGCTCTGATGTAGCTAGTTCATTGTTCTGAATATTGTACTTATCAACCATCCTAGAAGCCTCCTCAGCCGCATTCTCGATAGTAGCGAAAGCGCCAAGTGAATTAGCTTGCGCCCATTTCTGATAAGGCCTATTGGTCGTGGCAGAAAAAGATACAGGGATGATCTTAGATTCGTAATCTTCAGATCTTACATTCCTTTCCCTTTCGTACAAACTATACCCCATACTATCTAATTCCTCTTTAGTAACTTGAACCGTAGCGATATTTTTTCCGCCAGCCATAGCTACCAAATCAAATGTATTGGGATTATCCGTAGGACGAGCATACAATATGTAATTATTAAGTCTGCTATCTTTATCCTTATTCAAGAAACCAGCTCTTGACAAAAGCAGACTCTCTAATTTAGCATGCATACGCCTATCTTCTTTAGAGGCATTGGTAGAATTAGAGAACGACCATGATCTTGGAGCAAACTCGTCATATCTTCTTTCATAGACCATTTTAGAATCCTGAATAGCCTTAGCTATATTACGACCTATATTAGATGAAGACCATTCTCTTCTAAGCGTAGGACCGTCAGCTCTAGACATATTCTTACCTAAGATCTTGATCATTTTATCCCTACTAGTCATATCGACATTATCGCTATTCATTACCGGATTGTCTACACGACTATAAGTTTTAGCTATATCATTTATATCCTCCAGAGTGAAATTTTCTCCTGAATATCTATTTAACAAATTTATATAAGATCTCATCAGCTCCGTATTAGCTATAGATCTATCCGCATAGTTGATGTTCTCGCTTATCAATCCAGCTATAGCGGAAACCTTTAAAGCATCTTCTGGTGAATACTCTTTCCCTCCAATAATAGCTCCATTCTTACCAACATCCCTCGCATTAACCATACCATTGTCAGTATATGTATCAATACCTCCAGTAACATAGTCCTGATCCCTTACAGCATCATTAAGGATATTTTCCGTAGCGACATCAAAGGCATTTGTAAGATAATCAACTTCCTCATCCATGATCTTACCATACCTATTCCTATTATCATTCGCTGCCATAAGAGCCTCATATTTATTCACCATATTTGGGGTTGATGATAATACAGAACTTGACGCACCGCCATTATTAGTGATCCATGCCATAATATTCTCGCTATTAACACCACCATGATATATAGAAGGATTGTTTTGTATATCGTTCTCTATGCCTCGTAGATCAACAGGATTTATGGATGATATTAAATCCTTCTCACCTGTCGATATATTATTCTCATTCTGAATATATTGATTGTCAAATATATTCTCAGGAGTAACATTAGGCTGAACCTTTTCCAGCTCAATCATAACACCTGTAGGGATATTAGAGCTATTACCAGCTTCCTTGGACATTACTTCCCTAAGCTTAAGATTCTGATCTATCTCCTTTGATTTCTGCCTCCACGAGAACTCTCTCTCCTTGAAATCAAGATCTCTCATCTTAAAGTAATAATCATCAGCGATGTAGTTCTCAGATGAGTTGTTATACGACCATCTAGCGGATACACCATCAAGAAATTCATTACGTACAATAAACTCCCCCGCTCTAGCCGGGTTCATATTATTGCCAATAAAGGAAGTAGCCTCCTCCACTAACGCACGGCGCTGTTCCCGGACCTCCTGTAGTGACGCCTCAATAGCCGCCTTAGCGGAAGGGCTGGCCTCGGCCCCTTTGAGTTTGGCTAAGAGTGCGCTCTCCTCAGCGTCAAAACCGGAAACATATTTATTAACGAACTGATCAGTAGTCATGCCACTAAACATACCAGGATTAGTGGCAGCCAAATACTGACCCTCTATCTGCATCTGAGCCTTAGCGTTCTGGGATATAGATCTAGCGGCTATCACTCTAATCTGAGATCGACTCATCTCATCAACAGTAATATCTCTCATCCTACCAGTAGGCTTGCCATCCACTACCTCAGGAACAGAAAACTTCTTTCCCTTATTAAGACTGACGAAATCCTTCATCATCTTATTCATCTCCTCATTGTAATCCGTATAAGGAGTGTAATGAATAGGATTCATCCTTGTACCAACCTGACCATCATTAACCCATTCATAAAACGGCATTAAGGCCACAGCCTCATTTATGGCACTATATTGCTTAGGATTATTAAGCTTCATATCTTCGATCTTCTGAGAGAAAGACCTATACTCCCTAGTACCGGCGATAGCGTTCAATACACGGGTATCTAAAGCCTCTCCAAGACGGGCTTGTATGCTTCTAGCTATACCATCAGAAGCTAGATTGGATTTACGATACACGTTATTCACATCCTGTATCAATCCATTTAACCTATTCTGAAGATATTCCCTATCCTGAGGTTTTATAATGTCAGAATTGATAATATAATCAGCATACTCATTTATAGCCTGCCGATTCGTATCTATTTTCTGTTGCATGTATCCCATACCCTGCATCATGACATCCATGTTGTAGGGTGATACGTACTTTCCGTAATTCCTTAATATACTATATTGTGAAGCCATCCTTTATCCTTTCTTGCCTTTAGTTACTTCATGAGCGGGATATAATATCCTATAGCTCAATATATCTCCTTGAGGATCAGCGATCAGCTGCCCATTAGGACCGATCTTTGCATCCCCGAATATAGATCTTAATGTATTCATGGTCGTAGCCGTATTCCACTTCTGCTGAATCTCATCATTGACGCTATCGAAATACCTAGCCCAGTTCTCGTCATTTATAGCCAATCCCTGCAATATCCGTTGTTGATAAGCTTGACGTTGGGCTATGTTCTTGTCGTAAGTATTCGCCCATGATTGAGAATTGACATTATCAGCCCAAGTCCTTTGAGCCACATTCCCTTGTTCTACCTCATTTATATACTTACCTATATTGGAACTCATGATAGCCTGTAAATTGGAAGATAAAGCCCCTCTCTGGGAATCCGGGACATTACCCATCTGATCCAATTGTGATTGGAAAGCACGATTAGCCTCAATCATATACTGATCAGCCGATCTCAACACCGGGTCCACGGTAGGAGCGTAATGTCTTTCTAGACCTTCCGTTGTCACGGCTCCCGGAGTCATCCTGAACACCTCAGGAAAGTCAAGACCACCACCTACTATATTCCTGCCTCCATTGCCGCCGTTCGACTTACCGGCATTTGTGTTGGTCTTAGGAAGTGTATTGGGATCAATCAGCTCAGGCGTATCCAGTTTAACATCAGGATCCTCCACATCACCTATATCCATAGGACCGGGAGCCACCTTATGAGGGTCAAGTATAAAATCAAGACCTTCCATTCCTTTCATGGATCTCAATGCCTGCATCTTAAGCATATCCTCCCCAAGGATCTTATTAACAATATCTTTATTCTTGTCAGAAAACAGTTGACTGAAATGAGTAATACCAGCGTCGTTAAGAGCCTTATGCTGTTCCTCTGTAACAACGTCTAGACCGATCATAGGGCGAGATGTGGTAAACAAACCTAATTTATTGTCTCTCATCCTATCATGATATGCGGCTTTCTTGTCTTCCGGGTAATTACCTTGACTATCCTCACCACCAAAGGAAACGAGCGTCGTGTAATCCCGAAGCGCCTCGGCGTTAGCGATGATCGGGTTCTCCGCCGTAGCCAAGCCCATCCAGCTACTTGTCTGACCGTAGATAGCGTCTTGCAACGCCCTAGCCCTAGCGCCCTCTGAAGCTCCCATATAAGCGTCGTAAGCGACCGGATTGAATGTCTTATAATAATTCAACCTCTCATCCGTATTAATGCCTCCATAAGAGCCATCGGTCCCTTGACGCTGATAACCGAAATAGTTAGGGTCATTGTTGAACTTATTCTCGATCGGGCGGAAAGTTAATTTACGACCGAACAAAGACGTGCCTCCTATCTCCATCTTCTGACGAATACCAGCCACTTTCTTAAGCAACTCTTTCTTAGCCTCGACTATATCCTCCTCCGTAAGACCGTATTCTTTCATGGATCTGGATATGATGTTATCTATCTCACCACCCTTAGCGAAATACGTATCTTCATCCTTCTTCATCTTCCGGTCTTCCTGCTCCTTGTATATGACATTAGCGAAGTCCGTAAATCTTCCCTCTAAGCCATTAACGGTATCGTTGCTATCATTTATAGCCTTAGATAATACGGAGGCGTTCAAACGCCTTGTATTCTCGTCATCTATCTTATCATTCTTCTTCAGCTTCTCCAGTGCCTTCTTCTGATCATCGTAAGCCGATTTAAGACCGATCTTAGCCTTATACCTGTCCATTAACGTAGCATACGTATCCTTAGGCGTAGCCTTGATCCCATACGTATCCCTGATGTATTTGGCGAAATCCGGCTCTATGGTTGTGTCGTCGGTAATAACCTTCGTTCCCTGCTCCAAGGAAACGGGGGTTCCCCCATCGGTATGCTTCTGCCCCATGGCCTCCATCGGCGCCTCTCCGGGCTGCGTCACGTACTCACCCTTCTCGACCTCTACGTTGGCTTGATCCTCCATCGACTTAGGTAACGGATACAGATACTCACCGGTAAGGCTTCCGCTATCGACCCTATTATTAGGTCCTAGATAAACACCCCCACCATCCTTGTACTGCATCTGGGATTGCCTTCTTTGTCTAGCCTCACGTTCCTGAGCCAACCTGATATTAGTACGAGTACCTTTCTCAGACGCTATCCCAGAAACCACGTTACGAGCCAATCCCATGATACCACTAATTCCTGAGGCTATGGTGGTTATCGTATTAGCTGTTTTAGCCCCGGTGGATAAATCTCCATATCCCTCGCTTCTCATACGTCCTATACCACGACCCATCTGAGTGAACCTAGACCCTATATCATCAGCGCCATAGTAAGGGATGGTGGTAAAATCAAAAACATCCGTCTCGCCTGAACCGGTCTTAGACTTATCAACATCGTTAACAGTTATGTTATTAAGCGTAATACCATTGTCCTGATAATTCTCAGCTATACGTTGCAAACTACCCTTGAAGCTAGCCGGAAACACATTATCCTGATCAAAAGCATTAGCGTATTTAGTCCTCAACTGATCTGGAGTATCCAAAGAATATATCCCTAGCGGATTGACCGACGCGAGTAATCCTTGGTTGGTATTTACCAAAGGTTCTATACCTAACCCTTGTATACCATCCATATTACCAAGCATATACGACCCAACTTCCCCGGCCTCTTGATATTTAGGTATCTTCCTCTTGATTACATACTTGCTCATGTCTAATTAATTTCGTTCTGACACAAAGATAATCTAAAAAAACGGAGACTCACCATTTATATAACGATGAGTCTCTTTAATACTAATATTTTAAAGCCGCAACAGGATTACCCCATTTCTTCTTCCATTCATGTCCAAGATAGTCTATAAGCTTATCATAAGTATCTATAAAGCCCCCATCTATAATGCCGGTAATAACATTCTCTATAGCCACTATATCATTCAACTGATTCTTTGTGGCCATATTTCTTATCCCACTCTCATGTTTATTAAACACTATAAAATTAATAGCTTTAGCAACTCTTGATATCCTATCAGACAACTGACTCTTATCATTAACCAATCTAGCTATAGATGAACTCATTTTAATATAAGCTTCTCCGGCGGCATTCCTGTCCTCTATAAATCCATCATGTAGCCATATTATCACCTTGGCATATATTTCTGGATCCAACTCCAATGCTACCATAACAAAAAAATACGGATTGACATACCATTTCTGCCCTTCTCCCTTCCCTCTTCGGTAAGCCATGCCGTATTTTTTAAGATCAGTTATCTTATTGATTTCCAATACATAATTTTGTACTGTAAGATTTCTTACAGTACATATATTGCTTATACTCAATTCCTTAACAAGAGCCTTCATTTTTTCCTGAAAACCATTTGTGGAGAACAAATGATCAAGTCTCCTCGACTCTAATCCCATGGATTTGCGTTTTTCATTTAAAGCCTCCATAACTTCCGTTATACACACAAACCCGTCCTTGGACATAACAGAGATATTTCTACCCAACAATTCTCGACTTTCTGACTGCAAAATCAAATTACTTTTCATACTTTTATCATGCTTTTAAATTAATAAGTGCGCCTACCCGCTCGAGATGAGTAGATAGGCGCACAAATATAAACAATAAATACACAATTACAAACTATAAAACAATGAAATTCAATTTATAACATATTGTAATTATTAAACAGTACTAAATTCTTTTCACGAACAACGAACCTATTGCTTTTACTAGGTCATAGAAACCAGCAGCGCTAAACCCGACTGCCACTCCATACAACAGGGCTTCCCACCATTCGCTACCTATCAACAATGGGGATACCTGAAGGAACCACGCCAAGACACATGTCAACATCCCAATAACCACAGCCGATAAGATCTTAGCCCACTTGTGGGTGTCAATATATGGCACTACCTTAGCCAACTGGGTAGCTGACATAGTAACGAAAGCCATGATACCGGTAAAGGTAGTCAGATCAATGGTGATAGGAGAATCAGCCGGAATCACCTCTTGAGCCATCAAAGCGAATGGCGTCAATAACATCGCAAATAAAAATAACAATCTTTTCATACTAAAAACATTTTAACGATTTCACAAATGTAACATTAATTTTGAGATCTACTCATGCCTTTTATGTTAAGACTTAATCCCGGTATCATATTAAGCACCAACTGCCTTTTCGCCTGCTCCCTACGCATACGCTCGGCTTCCGCTATCTGCGCCTCTGACTGGGGATCGTTCTTGATATTATTAGCGATATCCTCTATAGCCTTCTTGTTAGCGCCTGATTGAGCTAGCATCTTATATAACAGGTCTTGACCTTCCTTCTCCCACCAGCTATCCATGGAAGAGCGGGAAGCCAAAGAAGGATCGGCAGGGGCTACCGTCTCAGGTACGGGCTGCTGACCTCCGTCCCCCGTGCCCGAATCCCGCTGTCCGAACTCGTATCTCATTGGCTCGTTCTCCGGGACACCATACCTATTAGCGAACATATCAGCGAACTCAAATCTCTTCTCATTTCTCAAGGTCGATCCAAGAGGCCTACCGTATCCTTGATTCCATGCCACGGTAGCGTCCTTGTAGTTGACGGCGTTATCGAAATCGGATTTAGAATACATATAGTAATTATATACATTACCTTGAGCGTCCTTGTCAAAAAACTTTCCTTGATTGATGTAATTCCAACCTAACCCCGGGACCTTGCCTTGATACTCATCCACGAGATAATCCAACTGCTGTGTCAATGTCGGTTTCTTCCCATACCTGCGCTGTAGCTCCTTCTTCCTCGGTCCAAGCCATTGTTGGATGCCAAAATCACCGGCGGCTCCTAGGGCTTCGGTGTCCCCTCCGGACTCGGCGGCGATGTTCGATAGGATGCCGATAGCTTGAGTTTGTGGTATCCCCTTCTTATCCGTCAGATAATCCCATATCTCATCATATACAGCCATTTTGCTATCCCCTGATCTACGAGGATCAATCACATACTTGCCAGAACCATAAGAGCGATTGGTATTTACAGGACCTCCCTCTTCTTTCTCCTCCTTATCATCAACCAGCATAGTAGAACCAAGACCTACATAATAATCCAAATCCTCATAAACACGGTTGACAACTTTCTCGGCTATATCCTGAAATTTTTTCTTATCATCCTTATCCGGTATCCTTTTCTTTATCCCTCTCAACGTCTTACCTAGATACTTGGTGAACACGTCATTTGGGATACTCGCATAATCATCCAATTTATCAAATATCCTACCATAAATACTTGACTCCCAAGGATTGTCAAACACATTACCCTTCCCAACTATCCCCATTTTGTAAGAAGGAGCAGATTTAAGAGGGACACCACCGGTAAGGATATCAAATTCTGGATGGGTATCATCTAGAGGTTTATCATCAAGCTGTTTATAATATATAGGAGATTGACCGGATATCACACGATCAAGATCAGATCTATACATCTTTCTTGCTATATCCTCTATCTCTCCTCCATCTTGCTTCTCTTCGATCTTCTCTCCCCATAGCCCGTATTTCTCCCTAGGCCATATGCCGTCTATGGCATCCACATAACCAACGGGATGCTCCCCTTCCAGACGCCGGTCCCGTCGCTCGTCCGCTGGGTACAGGGCGTTGGCCAACGGCTGCGTGATATGACCCAACCCCTTATCCTTGGAACTCGACATAGCATCCACCACAGTCCGATATACAGGTCTTAATTTCTCAGGTAGATATAATCCCGCCTCATCAACCAATTCACCGATCTTCTTATTTATACCCCTGAGGCTGAAATTATAATTACCCATACCGTTATTCAACGGGGACAATGTACCTCTTATCCCATTCATGCCTTTAACTGCGGCTCCTCCGCTAAGGATATCAAACTCCGGGGACACGTTTCTCAAAGGACTATCATCCATACCTCTGAAATACATAGGACGCTCACCTCTTACGACACGATCAAGATCCTCCTTATATAAATCCTTTATCCACGATGGGATTTCCTCCGGTTTATTCTTCTTAGACATATATTACGTTTTTCACAAAGATAACCATAATATCATAAGCCTAAAAACACGAAACGGGTACATAATAAATCATGTACCCGTTTATACGCTAATGCATGTGATAAGCAGCCAAGGCTCCTTTAGCTTTCTCCTTAGACTTGTACTTAGCCGGCCATAATTTACCGGTCTTGTTACTGACCACTCGCCAATCACTCCCTACTTTCTTGATACATCCTGATTTAGGGCATTTGCCCTTCTTTTTACTGCTAGTTTTCCCTGCTGCCATAACATCAAATATTTAAAGGTATATAATCACCTCAATAAACTTTCTCATCGTTGCTAAACCAACGTACTATCATCTTGAACCGGCTCTCAATGTCATTCACGAACCTAGCCAAGAACCAATCGCCACGAAGACGATCCCGCCACCTCCGATGATAATCGACAGCCCTGGGGTCGATCTTACGGTCAATGTCATTCACATCCTTAACCCATATCGGAAGATTGTTCGTATCGTCTTTGACCTCGTTAAAATAGTCATTTATATTTATCTTCTGATCAACCTCCGTCACCAGTATCTCACGGCTATCGTCATTGGTTACAGGATACCTTAACCGCTGGCTCATATCGTTCTTGTCGGCGATAACCATCCGAAGCTCACCGCTGTTGTTGGTATCATTATAAAACCATGCCTTATTAAATCCAGTAGTCCTAAGAATTTGGTAATTAACCTCATCCTGATATCTTCTGGCATCCATCCGATATTGGTAGTTGGTGAGGATCTTATTCACGTACTGCTCACATACCGGAACCTCTATAACAAACGGATATAGCTTACCATAAAATACTTGATACGATTGGTTGGTCAAACCATGAGACCATAAACCTATCTCCTGACTTTCACTTGAGTAGTTCTTTCCGGACTGGAAATAATGCTGGTGCTCGATATAATAATCAGGGGTGTAGGATAAATATGATTTCCACTCACCCTTCAGGCAGTTATACCCAACGGTGAACGAGACGTCCGTGAAATGGCTGGTGTCCTGCAACTCCACCGCCTGTCCGTTCCTGTAGAACCGGCCGCCACGGAATTGGTACTCGCTCGGATTCCCTACCGGTATATAATCTTTCTTGGTTATCAGAACCCTCTTAAACCTATTATCCCAACCCATGGACAACCCTATACCAAAAAACTTGTTATCAATATCATAATAAGACAACTCGGCGTCCGTATCAGCGTTATATATCCGGCTACGGATGATCTTCATCTGAAGATGCTCCTTAAACCAGTTTCTAAGCCCCGGTGTGACCTCCGTAAGATTCCTACCATTAGAATCTACCTTAAACACCTGACCACGCCTTAAATCGACCCAAAAATGCCCAAACTCGCAACTGATCATATCCCGACTCTGGGTCCCGGAATATCCTAACGTCGTATTATTATACTCAATGCCACGAGAGGCGAAAAGCCCACCTGTCCCTAGCTCGCTATTCTCCGGGGATATTCTTTCTGCCAGCACGTCTATAGCGTTATATAGTCCTACCTGATTCTCGAAGCGAGCTAGTATTTGATCCGACTCTATTCCCTTCATGCTTATAAGCTTTCCGAACGAGGTCTTGAACTCATGGTAATCCATAGGCTTGTACGACAGCCAAGGATCGGTCATGCCGTTCTCCGACACGTCGGCGGTGCTCCATATGACGCCGTTGGGTCTTTGGTAAGCGCAGTCCCAAAAATTGCTATCATACGTCTCTGGTAATGACCTGCCACCTAACGTAAATCGATTCTTATACACAGGACTCATCTTAAACACATTACCCCTTGATATAGGGACATTACGCTCCTGAGTCCATGATATATAATCCCCCACCTCCGGATAGAACCCCTCGTAAGGCTCAGGGCCGGCTATACGGAAATTGCAATTGATCTCAGACTCCACAAGAAACTGAGGTATGCCATAGAAATATAGGAAGAAACGACCGCTAAGATACATATCTCCGGTCTTGCAAACCATCTCATAAGCGCTCTTCCGGCTAGGGAAAGAGTATAGCGATCCGGTATCCGTATCGGTCTTGTTAAGATAATCCTCCCCGGTATCGTAATTGACGAAATAACGGGGATACCCGATGTTTCGATAATCGTAATAAGGGAATGGTATCATGTCCCCCTGACCGAACTGAGTCAAATAAAACATAGGCATCTTCCTCTTAAGCGAGAATCTTGATATAAATACATCACCTCCAAAAACAGGTTTACGCTTATTCTCATCCATCAACCCGCAACCGCCTAACGATACCCACCTGATATCCTCTATCTGCCCGTATTGAGCCGGAGAATATTTCTTTATCCTCATATAAGGACAGGATACGAAAGATTCACGTGTCATAAAATGAGGCGTCATACCAGCCACCTCATCGTTACGAATATTACACTCATCCTGAATACGACTGGTATCGTAACTTGAAACCAACTCCGGATATTCAAGCATATACTTATCCATACCAAATGACATGAACAACGAATGCTCACGATCGAGGTTGTTTATGATAATAGGCTTACCACCTACGGTTCCCCCTTGTGACGAGATGTCTGTAACCGGATACAACCCGCTCTTGATATATTTGGCCGTTGACAATCCACGTAGCTCCGACGCCCCTATTTTTTGGTAAAATAAATTATAATGAGCGACAGAAGTATAATAATAAGCATAGTTCCGTCTAGGTCCCCTATCTATCAATGCCGTTAACCACTGATATCTGTACTTGCCTATATCCACCACGGACTGGGCTGTGGCCTTAGCGATACCCGTAGCCAGACGGATAGCCGTCAGCGCTATGCCGACAGGGTTGGCTAAAAAGGACACGCCTCCACCGACATATTGCTGTGAAGCCGACTGATATGTATACTCAGCTATAGCGGATATTAAATTAGCCATAGCCTCCACCGTAGCCAATGATGTTGCCATACTGTAAGCCTTACTCCCTAATATCGTCCATTTAGGGTGATCCTCCACCTCCCTGAATATACCTGAGGATTTACCTAATTGATAACCATCAACAAGGCACTCGGTGGGAGCGTCAGGCTTGTTAAAGGCAATATCAGGACTTAAGAATGAATACCAGATATTACCCTTCCTGTTAAACGGATGCGTTATAAATTTCTCACGATTAATATCCTTATAGATATACATATCATCAGACAAATCGTTGTAAGGGTAATTAGGATAAAGGTTAGCCGATCCGTCGGGATCATCGTACTTAAACATATCATAAGCCAGACCGGTTCCGATAACGCTCTTATCCAACGTCCTATCGCCCCTATACAACTCATATCCTATTATAGAATCCCTTCTAGCCTTATCTATAAGACCGTTCTCTACCGCTATATCCAAAAACTCATTAACGATATCGTCATCAAGCATCACCCCCATAGGATAAATATAGGAGTCAACTCCATATTGACCGGTCAGCTGAGACGGATTACCCATGAAAGGAGCGACAGAGTTATCCGGAAACTTGTAATGACGTATAGGTCTCTGACAAAACGTGGTTGACGTATTGGGGTACTCAGCGTTATCCCCATTACCGGTGAAATAAGACTTACCCCCAACGGATTTAGGAGACCCATAGTATTTCGTCAAAGAATCTATTATATCCTTCCTCTTTGATCCTCCCGATGATATCCCGATCTTACTTGAATCATACAACTCAAAATTAGCCGGATACTTATTGGCAGACTCCCAATATCCGAAATCACCATACTGATATGGTCTGGGAGCGCAGTCAGCGGGTTTATCTCCACATGAGACACATTTCGCCTCATAGGTAACAAATCTCCTTAATTTCAATTCTTTCGTGAAGAAGAACACGTATTTCACCTCCAGTGGCCGAATGCCAAAACAGAACGGGGCGGGGAAGATGGCGGTGCCGGCCGTATAGAATCCGGCAAGCTCCCTCATGTCCCGCCTCATGGCGAAACCGGTGAAGAACACGCATACCGCAGGCTCGATGCAAACATATATCTTATGGAAAGTAGTCTTGTCATCATTCCAGAACAAGTACTTTGGCATCATAAATATCTTATGATCCACGTAATTCACTATAACACCTTTCTTGGCATCATTAGCCAAAGGATTAGGAGCCACGGTACCTTCCTTGTCCGAGAAAAACGTTATACGAACCTTATTGTATGATGATGAGTCGCCGATCGGATAATTATAGTTACCCATCATCTCTATATACATAATACCGTTATCAGGATCGGATAAACCACTTATGTATTTCTCGTAATCCAACTCCACCCATCTGGCGTATGAGGATACATGTGGATAGAACTTGAAATAAGTCAAGTTGCTTCTACCGAACCAATTGGTCTTGGCGTCAATATCATTCTGCATAGACACACGACCTTCCCAGTCAGTAGTTATACCGGTATTAAACTTAGAATTATCACCATCGCCAAAAAGACACATGGCGTTCTCGATACCAAACTGACTCTCATATTGGGGGAAATAAGCCTCCATCGTATCCATTAACTGATCAAGCATCGTCTCCGTATGCTTCTTTCCTTCCCATTCGGGATATTGATACAAATATGTGCACTTACCCAATGACCTACCTCCTTGGAACGTTGGTAGTTGCACATCGTTAATAGTAGGATTCACGTAAGGATCACCTACCGAACACCCATTAGTACATATACCCTCATCATATAACTGCCGGACATTAGACATATCCTGGCACAAGACCAAGGCGGAAGAATCTATGTCAAACGGGAATTTATCCTCATCCTGACCATCCAGCCATTCCTGAACCAGATCTATGATATTCTTGCCTCCACTGGAGTAATTATCAAAATCACACAATACAGAAAACTTCCTTTGAGACTCAGCATTACTTTGTATTAATGTAGTAGGCTCTGTCTCCGTATAATCACTAGCTAACTTATATGTAAAATCAATCCTAGAATCCACCAAAGAGTTTTTATCCAATATAGTCCTGGTCTCTATCCTCTCGATATCGTCACATCCACTAGGGAAATCGGGAGCCTTTATACCGTCTTGATCCTCTGGCAATGATATAGCAGCGCATAACTCGTCAGTAATACCTACATTAGATTCTATGATATCACACAGGTTCTCTATATTATCAGCGATATAATCAATAGCATCATCTACCGTAACATCTTCCCCCATCGTATTGATAACGAATTGGGTCTCTCCTACCGTGGCATATTCCTGCTCTACATATCTGAGTTGCTTGACATCTAGCTGATTCTTGCATTCTCCTCCAAAATCATCAAATCCCCAAGACGGGTCGTTTATGATCTTTGCCGTATTCTTAAACTGCCAAAGATGACGGCGGCTGTTCCCGGCGCACTGCGGGTTGTTCTCCAGCACCGACGCAGCCGACAGGTCGTCAGAGTTACCGTCCTCATCAACGATAACCTCCATCTCCTCCCTTGTGGCCGGACGAGGGATAAGCGGGAATCTAGCCGTCCTGTATCCCGTATTGGTAAAGAATCTTATACCCAACGGATATACCTCGTCACGCATGAAAGAGGCGTATTTAGAGCAAGCCACACCGTCTTTATATAGATTCTCCGTGGCTATCGATGTCTGCCATTTAACGAAATGACCCAAGAAATTAACGACCGGTTGAAGATTCCATTCATTCTCCACGGTCAAGCCGTATTGAAGAAGACGATTCCCGACAGACGTCATGCCTCTGGCTGTCTTATATACCGGTATTTCCTTGGATAACTTCTCCATGGTCGTACGCTCGCTATACTGATCCGTAAGGTAATAGATGGTCCTTTCCGTTATCGGATGTATACCTTCTATGAAATACTCAAGAACCGGGCTTTGCTCACCATTAAACCCAACCGTGTTCTGTATAACACCTATCTTATAATGAGATACCTGCTTATCTATATTGGATACAGTAAGGCGGATACCCATATTGGTTGACCTACCCCATAAACCATCGCGGATAACCATATCTTGACGATCGAATAACATGATTGGGTTGGTCAATGAGCAATATCCGGTCTTCTCAATCCCGAACTCATCGCACAACGCCACGCAGAACTGGTAGGTCCCGGCACGCAGGCTCCCCCCGAACTCCACGACCTCAGGCTCCACGCACGGGGCCGTCAGCAACGGGAACACCAGCAGCTTCTCGCAGGCCAGCCTACACCTCTCTATTGGCTTGTCATCCCCACATGTCTTATACCCATGGTAATGATACCAAAAATCACCATCATCATCCGGATTAAGAGCCTTATCGACCATAACATATCGCTGGGGATTATATCCATCGGTCCAGTATATCACCTTCCCGCATTTCTCGTCCTTGATCTCTATATCGAAGATCGGATGATGAATGGAGAAATTAAGACAAGGGTCATCAACCCAGTCCTCTATCAGGACCTCCATCAAATCACATATCTCATCAAAACGACCATCCGACTCCTCAAGCCTCTCGCCAAGGATACGATGGATGTCCTTTCCCGATCCAGCCAATTGATCCTCCACGGTCTTGATATAATCCAATGACCGCATGAACGTGATCTTAGACGTATTATCATCCGGATTGGATAGAAAGAAATAAGTGTTATCACCAGCTATGTCATTCTTATACCCAATAACCTTATAGCCATCAAATCGCTTACATAAAAGGGTACTAGGCTCGTTCTGGATCTTAAGCTGGCTTCCATCGTCACCCTCTATGGTAGCGTTCAAGGCGAAACTATATTCAGATGGGGATAGATCCTGTGGATGCTTATCCCTGTTCATCCCGGAGTCGGGAACCGCTATGTTAGAGTTATTTTGCACGACATTATCTTTTTCGCAAATATAATAAATCCACCAGATAATCACTTATGTGGCGGATTCTAATAAACAGTACGTATTATGCAAAACATTCAAATCGTACAAAATTGACATACTCCCATCACTAAAGCAAATGGGATTCTTGGATACAGACGCAAGAAACCCCGATATTACTATCGCTGGAATTACTCTTGCTCTCCAATTCGGAAATGCCCTTCCGAAGTATATTACGGGCCGCAAGAACATCACGGTCGTTGATAGACTCGCATTTTGGACAACACCATGTGCGATCTCTCAACGACAAGTTTTTATTAACAAACCCGCATTCACAAGTCTTTGAGGAAGGATACCATTTGTCAATCTTATGTACTATCACTCCATACTTTGAAGCGATATACGTAAGTTTGTTAATAAAAGAAGAATGACTGAGATCAGAAACTTTCTTTCCCCACAAACGTTTCATTCCTTCAATGTTTAGATCTTCAATGAAAATATAATCATATCGCTTGCACAATTCATGAGCTAATTTCCATTGAAAATCAGATCGAAAATCGTTTATTTTACGATACGCTTGTTGAAGTTCAAACAGTCTTCTTTTTCTATTATTGGATCCTTTCTTCGCATTAGAAAACTTTCTATTTAGTTTTCTAATCTTGTTTTGATATTGCTTGAAGAATAATGGAGACCCAATTTTGTTACCATCACTTTTAGTTAGGTAAGTTTTCAGACCAAAATCCAATCCTACAGATGCACCATCATATGTCTTTCTGTAAGAGTTTGCAGGATTGTAATCTGTAACTATAATCAAACTAAAACGATAGCAGGTTTCTCTGACTATTCTTATTTGTTTAACATTACCTTCATATGCTCTACTGTATGAAAACTTAAAACGTTTCTTTCCTTTGTTGATTGTGAGAATATTACCATTTAGAGTAAACCCTCCTTGTTTAAAAACAAAAGAGTTGAAACAATCTGATCTTTTTAAACTTAGGTGGTCTCTTTGATTTTCTTTTAAAGAAACGATTATAAGATTCATCAAGACGTTCAAGTATTTCTTGTGTTGTTTGAGAATGAAGAAGATTTCTTTTAATTCTTTTAGCAAAATGCTTCTTCATTTTACCAATTGAGATATATTTCCCAAACAGTTTATAGTATCTACGTTGTAGAGCTAAAGCATGATTCCATACAAAACAACATTCACGAAGCATTTTATCAAGATACTTCGTTTTCTTGGATCTGTATATATTATATTTGTAGGAAATCATTTTTTTATTTGTAATTTTGATTCAAAATTAATCAAACCAATTCATCCACCTTCTAAAGTATGGTGGTTTTGTTGGTTAAATAATCATAAAAAATCCTCCAGACTTTCACAAGTCAGGAGGAGAACTAAATACTTTTAAACGCTCGTGTAAAGTACAAAAACACAACAATTACAAATTTTTACCCATGTAGTTCGATTGCTTATCGGCATCCTCTACAGATATGTAAAAGAAACCGTTAGTCACGTGTCTCTCATTGACATCCACAAAATCAGTAGATCCTTTATCCACTCCTTTCTTCGATCCCTCATCACACACAGCTACCAGACTATTGAAGTCATTGGGATAACCTACGACTACACCGTGTATATCCCGATTTCGAGGATCGAATACGTACCTCATCTTATACCTATCGTAAGCTAACTCTAAAGAGCTTTTGCTTAGCCTCTCATCTAATCCAGCACCCGCTACCAAGGCTAAAACGCTCTTTGATATGTCACTCATGGTGGTATCCTTGGCCGGAGCCTTAGGCATAGAAACGCCTTCCATGACAAAATCCAACGCCTTATCTAAAAGCTCGTCGAAATCATCATCTCTTATATAATCCTTAAGCACCTCCAGTATATATAACCGGACATGGAGTTCGTTATTTACATCATTCAATGTGACCATAATACTAGTTTTCGGCAAAGCTAGATTATTCCTGCGCAATAAAAGATCAAATATGTCATAAGTAAAGGACTAAAAAACAAAAAAACTCCCCCATCCTCACGGACGAGAGAGCTGATAGATATTTGTATTATGAAAAAGAATAATTACTCACCTATTCTTACAATACAGTCACGAGACTCCTTGTTGTAGATCATCGTGCCTACCTTAGAATACAAGGTCTTTATATTTTGCCAATTATCCTCACCATGGGCGGATACGTTGGTAGGGGCATCACCGGTATAAACCTCCTCGCCTCCGATATTGACAAAATCATATCCACGTTTCTCCATAGAACCGCCCTTATATGCCGTGAACCTGATAGTGACATCACCTTTCTCACGACCACCATACCAGTTACCGTATATACTGCATCTGATCTCAAGAGGTAATTTATCGTAATTATCGCCATCCAACAACGGTCCCATCTGGATCAAGGCGGCCTCATTACCTGATTCCATGTTATCACCACCGTGGATAAGATAATCACCTACCCGCTCCTGCGTGGTCTGGTACTGTTTACTCCAACCAACAAGCTTGCCGTCAACGTCCGGGAGGCCGGTGTTATCGAAACCGGTAGCCGTGTCAAAGTCAATGCCGTCCTCGTCAGCCCAGATATACCTAAGAACAAGGTAATCGAACTCCGGGATGATCACCACCGGGACGGACTCCTGCCTGCACACGAACGTCTTCTCTTCCTTGGTTCCCTCTTTTATAACCTTGTATGTTACCTGACGTATCTCGCCGGTCTCATTAATATCAGCTGTAACCTTAACCTCAGCAGGGCCAGTACCACTTGTCTTATCTAAATGTATCCAATCAGCCATATCATCGTATTTTGTTAAACCATTTTAATATACTTATCAAAAGCGTTGGGCCACATACGCTCATAAGATAACATCCTTCTCCTGTTATCCTCAGCCAGTTCCCGATAATCATTCAAGGTAATCATCGACATCTTAAGCTCTTTCATGGCCCTAGCGAACTTACCCGGCTCCTGTTGGGCGTATAGCTTATAAGCGTCACTAGCGCCTTGTATCAAGCTATTCACGGCGGCATTCTCGAAGATCTTCATCTTGATATACGTCTCAACATAATCCTCAAGGTATCCTAACGCCGTTTCAGGTATATATGGGAGACCGTCATCATCCTTAGGCGTAGCACGATATATGATATAAATAAATCCTTCAAACCCGGTATACATAGTATTGCCAGATATAGTTATATCATAATTATCCCAATCGTACTTATCCCGATACTTGTCGGCGGCGCAATCACGCCTCAGTCCTCGACCTATAGACAGCCTTA
>OHDR01000184.1_pt1 | contig 38478 bp, 39 predicted proteins | sample 1567001 | NCBI WGS metagenome assembly OHDR01 (sample SAMEA3879553, study PRJEB24766) | human gut metagenome | biome: human-associated habitat; feature: feces | place: USA | collected 1985/1987 | reverse complement strand
CGGCATCAGGACTTGGCACCATGACGCGTAATCTTCATGACCTTTACAGGGAGCACCTCATAAGAAGCCCGTACAAGGATAAGAAGCGTCCTATTCTCATAAACAACTGGGAGGCTACATATTTTAATTTTGATACGGAAAAGCTCTTAGCTATCGCGCGCGAGGCAAAAAAGAGCGGCATAGAGATGCTTGTCATGGATGACGGCTGGTTCGGCCACAGAAATGATGACAACACGAGCCTCGGTGACTGGTATGTCAATGAACAGAAGCTTCAGGGTGGTCTTAAGCATCTTGTGGATGAGGTGAATAAAATCGGTCTGAAGTTCGGAATATGGTTTGAGCCGGAGATGATTTCCGAGGACAGTGATCTTTACCGTGCACATCCGGATTGGGCATTTGCAATTCCTGGCCGTGTGCCGAATCACAGCAGAAATCAGCTTGTACTTGATATGACGCGTGAGGATGTGCGTGAGTATCTGCTGGAGCGTCTGACAACCATTGTCCATGATGCAAAGATCGATTATGTCAAATGGGATATGAACCGCAGCGTCTGCGATGTTTACAGCCATGTGGCAGCACAGAGCCGGAACGGAGAGCTGTATCACCGCTATGTGCTCGGTGTTTACGATTTGATGGAAAGATTCCTTGCCGCATGCCCGAATCTGCTGCTCGAGGGCTGCAGCGGAGGAGGCGGACGATATGATGCCGGTATGATGTATTATTCCCCGCAGATCTGGTGCAGCGATAATACCGATGCGATCAACCGTCTTTCCATCCAGTACGGAAGCTCGTTCTTCTATCCGATCAGCACCGTCGGCTCCCACGTTTCGGTATGCCCGAACCATCAGACCGGCCGTGTGACACCGTTCCGGACAAGAGGCGATGTGGCGCTGGCAGGAAGCTTTGGATATGAGATGGATCTGAATAAGATTTCAGAGGAAGAAAAAGAGATGGTAAAAGAGCAGGTTGCTGCGATGCATGAATATTACGAGCTCACACACGAAGGCCTGTATTACCGTCTGACCGGACTGAAAAAACAGGATTTCATGGCATGGGAGTTCGTGGCAGAGGATCAGAGCCGCGCACTGCTTACGATCGTAAAGACTGACGCAGAAGGAAATATGCTTCCGGTTCACACGAAAGTGTGCGGTCTTGCAGAGGATAAGCTGTACCGCTGCAGCCTGGACCAGGAAGTTCGCCTTGGCCGTACCTGGAACCGTGCGGGGCTGACCCTGCATCAGGTGCTGGGAGAGTATGAGAGTATCCGGGTCGAATTTACAGAAGTAAAATAAAAAAGATAAGAAAAATCTTCAACTGGATTTGAGGGGGAGGGAACCTCAATCTGGTTGGAGATTTTTTTTGCATAAAGAAAATCAAAGCAGGAGGGAAGGAACGTACTCTTTACAGTGCAAAAATAGTTGTGATACAATAAGCAAAAGAAATTTTCTGACAGAAAATAAAGACGGAACTGTCAAGAAAGGAAATTGTACATGAGAAACAGAAAAAACTGTTTAGCTGTTCTTCTGATGACAACTATTGTGGTAATGGGATGTGGAAATCAGCAGGTGGAAAAGGAGAATCCATCGGCTGTCTCCGAAAGAGCACCCAGTGTCCAGGATGAGTCAGAAGATGGTGAAAAAGAGTTTCTTTCTACATACCATATTATAATCACACTTCCAGAAGGCTGGAATGTAATGAGAGATGAAAAAATCCAATGCAGTTTCATATCGGAAGATGGAGAAAGTCTTGAGATATCGTATCGGGAAGGAATGGCAAAAGTGATACTTATGGATTTTCCGGAGGACGAAGAGAGCGCTGAAAATTTGCTCTATCCGAATGAAATAACAGGGGAAAACAGCATCAGCGATTTTATGGTGAAAACAGCTAACGAAGGAAAAGATAACGAGAGTTCCTTTTATCGTTTCCAGGTAAAAAATTCCCAGCAGATTCCGATTGCATTTTTATGCGGGGTGAAAACGGAGAATGAAGGGTATCAGATCATATGGAAAAAAGGAAGCGGCAGCAACGATACACAGCAAATCGTGCCGGAAATACTGGAGTCTCTGCAGTTCCCGGACAATGAGCTGCTGACAGAAACATTTCAGACGGCCTGCAAGGAGCAGAAAAGAGCGCTGAAAGCAGAAAATAATTCGGATGGCGTGAAAAAGCAGAAGGGTAAGAAAACCGTCACCTGTATCTCACCGGTCAATGTACGTACAGAACCCAACGTCAGCACAAGCCAGGTTATCGGAGCTCTGACGACAGGGGAAGAAGTGGAAATGCTCGGAAAAGAGAACGGATGGTACAAGATTTCGTATGAGGGAAAAACGGCGTATGTGTATGAAGACTATGTGAAAGAAAAAGAAAATTAAAAAAATGATATTTTCAAAAAAGCTGCTGAAGCAAACAGAACCGGCAGCTTTTTTGAAATAATTTTGAAAAAGAAAAATCCCGGAAACTATCTGTTTCCGGGAAAGAAGAGGCGTCGACCGGATTTGAACCGGTGGATACTGGTGTTGCAGACCATTGCCTTACCACTTGGCTACGACGCCATATGACTCCGACGGGAATCGAACCCGTGTTACCGCCGTGAAAGGGCGATGTCTTAACCGCTTGACCACGGGGCCTCAACGATCACTTTCTTGCGTGACCGTTTTATATAATACCATATGTTTTTGTGGAATGCAAGTGTTTTTACAAATTTTCTTTTATTTTTTCATCACAGTTCAAGAATGTAACAGTTACTCACCATTTTTCACTTCGAACCTGCTGATTCCCATCATGCTCACTGTTCCATCCGTGCTGTTCGTATCGATCTCGCAACTATTATAAAAACTTCCGTCTTCATACCAGTTATATACATTTACAAGCTCGGATTCTGTATGTTGGGATGCTTCTCCATATGCTGCCTGAACAACATCAATTGCCGTTCCTAACTGGATTCCTCCCGGGAATATTACTGTCAGGTCTTCGTTTCTCAGTGAATACTGTTCCACATAGATTCCTCCGACCAGACAATCCTTCGCTTCTTTCACATCATTCCCTGTATTGATCAAATCCACCATAATCGTATTCTTCGAAGCATCCTTGAACCATGCATTCTGATAATCTCCTGCTTCAATCTCATACTCCTGCGGAAGGCTTTTTTCATCCAGCGTAAGTCCAGTGCTTTCCAGGTCTGCAATCGTACACGGAAGTGTCAGTACCTTACCGTTAATCTGAACGGTATAAGAATTCCAGCTTGCTCCAAGTTCTTCACTTTGTGGTGCGGCATCTTCTATATCCGACCGGATTCCCTTAGCGGCTTCTGCTTCTGCCGTTGCTTCCTGATTCTCTTCTTCCAGCATTTCATCTGTACTATTCTCCGCTTCGTCCTCACCGTTATCCTTCGCAGATTCCTTTACAGCCTTTGGCACTTTAATCTTCTTTGTATCATTATAGGACACAAATGTCACTTCCAGTGTATAGGATGTCACCTGTGCATTCTCTTCTCCTGCTGCCTTCAAATAATCTGTCAGATCAAAGGTAATCTTTGCCGGAAGTATATTATTTCTATAAATATCAATCACACAGTCCACTTTTACGTTGTTCAATTTCTGCTGAAGCTCCTCGTTGTTTTCCTCATCCTCGGAAGCCTGTAGATTCCAGCCTGACAGATCAGAGGAATCTTCTCCGAGTAAAGCTTTCAGCGTATCTGCAAATGTCTCCTGGAACTGTGTTCCACTGATCGTTCCTGTCAGCTCAAAACACTCTTCCTTATTCACGGTCGCAAGATCCTGTGAAACGCTGAATGCTCCGGACAGATTCTGAAGTCCATCGAACAATACCGTCTGCTGTGAAGATGTCTCTTTCTCCTCAACAGCGTTTTTCTCCCAGGCTTCATCCGTTCCACTGTAGATCACAGTCTTCCCGTCTTCTTCCACCTGATAAGATTCCATCTCCTGTGTCTCTTTCGTTCCGGCCATATTCGTCTTCTGCTGACCTTTTCTGTGTACTGATGCCGGATTCCGTGTCATCTCGATATCCAGATTGCTCTCCTGGCTGATCGCACTGTCTCCATCACCCATCTGCAGTTTTACGATCTGATTCTCTTCTGCCGATTCTACTGATGTCATATTAACCTCAATATCGCGGAACAGATTCTCCGATGTCGCTGCTTTCTGACAGCCACTCAGACTTCCAACTGCCGCAAGAAATATAATTCCTGCTGTTAACTTCTTTATCCATTTACATTTCATAGTTTGTCTTTCACTTCCCAAGTCGTATATTCAAGAATGCCTCAACATTCTTACTGCTATCTCTTATCGTAACCAGCTTTGCACTTCATTATACAAAATTATTTTCTCAAAAACAATGCTTACTTCCTGCCTGTGACATCTCACTACTGAACAATAGTTACTGTTCACACACCACTATCCCGCGAGGTGTTTTGGCATGAATATGCCAATAACCCGAGCATTCCCCTATTGTCTTCTATTTTCCTACTATTTTCATATGTTTATTGGGTTTTTCTATTGACTTTCTCATTGAAATGCTTTATCATACTTTTCATACTTGTTTAATATGTTATTTTGTTTGAGTGAGGAATTTGCTTATGAATATCTTATGCTTTGGAGATTCGAATACTTACGGATACCGCCCGGATGGAACCGGACGCTTTGATGAAAAAACAAGATGGACCTGCCTGCTTCAAAAGAATTTCGGCAACGGACATCGCATTATCGAAGAAGGATTGTGCGGCCGCACAACTATTTTTTCGGACGCTTTTCGCGAAGGCCGCCGCGGATTAGACCAGATTGGAATCACAATAGAGACTCACAATCCTATAGATCTTCTGGTTCTCATGTTAGGAACAAATGACTGTAAAACGCGCTTTAACGCTTCTTCCAAAACGATTGCCAAAGGATTGATTCAGGTTATTGAAAAGGCAAAGAACTATAGTTCTCAGCCCTTTGAACTCTTGATCATCTCTCCGATCCATCTTGGCAATGGAGTCGGAGATGACGGCTTTGATCCTGAATTCGATCTTGCGTCTGAACAGGTTTCCAGACAGCTTGCACAGGAATATCGGAAAGTTGCCACTCATTATCACGCCGGTTTTTTGGACGCTTCAAAAATTGCTCTTCCAAGTGAAATTGACCGTGAGCATCTGGATGAATCCGGTCATACAGCACTTGCAGATGCTGTTTATAAAACAATTACTGAAAGTGGATTGCTTGAGAAAGGGATGGACTCTTCTTTCTGTCATATTGCATGATTCGTAATGTGCACCGCTAGGCGCACACACCAAAAGAAGCATCATCTCGGTGCTTCTTTTCTTTATGTAAATATGCTATAATACATCAATACGTTCGTGTACAAAAGTATACGCACTTTTACAGGAGGACTACACATGGGAAAACATGAGAAAGAACGTGACGGATTCAAAAGCCGGACAGGATTTATCCTTGCCTGCATCGGCTCTGCCGTCGGTATGGGGAATATCTGGCGATTTCCTTACATGGTATCAGACTGGGGTGGTATGACTTTTCTGATTCCTTATATTTTATTTGTAATATTGATTGCTTCTACCGGAGTGATCGAAGAGATGGCGCTCGGACGCGCCGCCAAAGGTGGACCAATCAAAGCCTTCGGTGTCTGTACAGAAATGCGAACCGGCAATAAGAAAACAGGTGAATTGATCGGACTTCTTCCAGTTCTCGGCTCCCTCGCACTTGCAATCGGATACACTGTTGTTGTCGGATGGATTTTCAAGTATACCTTCCTTGCGCTGACCGGACAGATTGCCGGCATGAAACAAGATATGAATCAAATTGGAGGCATGTTCGACAGTACTGCTTCTGCTTTTGGTAATAACCTTTGGCTTGTAATTGCAGTCCTTGTAACTGCTGTGATCATGGCAATGGGGATTGCCGGTGGAATCGAGCGTGCCAACGGCGTAATGATGCCGTTATTGTTCGTACTGTTTCTTGGACTCGGGGTATATATTTTCTCCCTTCCTGGTTCATCGTCCGGATATCGTTACATCTTCACGATCAATCCAAAGGGACTTTTAGACCCAAGACTTTGGATCTATGCTTTTGGGCAGGCATTCTTCTCTCTGTCCATTGCCGGAAATGGAACTGTCATCTATGGTTCCTACTTAAAGGATTCGGAAGACCTGGTAAGTTCTGCAAAAAATGTTGCCATCTTCGATACAATCGCTGCCTTACTCGCTGCGTTCGTGATCATTCCGGGAATGGCAGTCGGCGGTGCTGAATTATCTTCTGGCGGCCCGGGACTGATGTTTATCTATCTGGTCAATGTATTCAACGGAATGCCCGGCGGCAAGATTGTAGGCATCATTTTCTACATCTGCGTACTTTTTGCTGGAATGAGTTCACTTGTAAATCTGTACGAAGCTCCGGTTGCTACATTACAGGAACGTTTCGGATTAAAGCGTGTCTCAGCTGTTGGAATCATTGCAGCATTCGGCTGCTGTATCGCACTTCTCATCCAGGGCATCGTCTCCGGATGGATGGACGCAGTTTCTATCTATATCTGCCCACTTGGAGCAATGCTTGCAGCGATCATGTTCTTCTGGATCGCAGATAAAGAATTCGCACTGAAAGCTGTAAATACTGGACGTGAGAAAAAAATCGGAACTTGGTTCTTGCCACTTGGAAAATATGTCCTTGTTCCACTCGCACTTGTTGCACTGATTGCCGGCGCAGTACTGGGCGGAATCGGATGATGAAACAATAATATTGAACTATAGGGCTGTCGCATTGCGCAGCCTTTTTTATGCAAAAATTCGAACACAGCACTTTGCTTTTTCATTGCTTTTATAAACAGAACTGTATATAATTTATATATACAGTTCTTGCAATAATAATACGCACCTATATAAGTAAAAATGGAAAGGTGGTACAAAACGTGACAAACGAAGCGATATTAAGTAATGATAAAGTATTTACTTCTTTTATGTTTAATGGACATAACATACGTTTTAAAACATCTCCAAGGTTAGAACGATATACAAAAATAGTTGAATGGGATAAAGGATATATTGTTGTTATGGCAAAATATGAAGGTTGCGATGAAGAAGAAGAATATATTGATCTTATCCCTATTCTTAAAAATCTGTATTTTGATATAAATAGCTTTTTAAAACCTATTCAGAAAGTGAGGATTGAATATGCGTAATATTAGAGAAATCGCAGATGCCGCAGATGTAATTGTAAATGGATATGCATATACAAAAGATGGAGAAAATATAAGAGTATTAAATTTGAATAATCCTGAAAAGGCAGCATATTTGAACCGAGCAGGAGAGGTACTGGAAACAAGTATGGATGATATAGAACTGGAAATTATATTGGATTATTACAAAAAAAATAGAAAATACATGGAGGACTAACACATGCCGAAGTATTACGAATATAAAGTATGTGGATACTATTTATATTATACCTCACATTGTGTAATCGAAGCTATGCATGTACATGCAAGTGATAGAAAACTAACAGAAATGGGATCTGCAAAGCTTTTTGTCAAAAAAAATGGAGAGACAACGATAGAAAATAAAGGACAATTGACAGATAGAGAACTTAGAATAATTCGAGAATTTATAAAAGACAATTACAAAGAAATGTATATGAAATGGGCACAGAAAAGTGACAACGGTTTTTATGGAGAATAGAAGGGGATAAAATCATCCCCTATTTCCCCTAGTTCTATTATATCCTTTATTGTAAGCATCATAGTATGCAATGGTATTTCTTTCTAATTCATTCAAAGTATAAAATCCACTATTTTCCAGTTTGATCATTTTGATGGTAAAAAAATCTCCATATTTATAATCAGCATATACATCTCCATTTCCACGTCCGGAAAAATGATGATTTACTCTATCTAAAACAGCTTTCCCTTGACCCACATAATATAAATCTTTAGTTTTATTATGTAAAATATTAAATCATAGTAGTTGTGTGTGGTATTTTGCACAACATTGTTTAGTTAGAAACTGGAGGAATAATTAATCTGACGAATTCCGTCCATTTTTTGTATTTCGGAAAGTAATTCTGATTTATATTTTATTTTATATTTAATTTCAAAATAACCAGAACCCGCGAGTGGACTATCATCTTTAAAACCTTCTGCATCTTCCGAAGAGTTTCCAAAATATTCTTTTTGGAATTCATTCCATGCTTCTTTGGGTGAAATATATGTTACAGAAGATACACCATTTAATTTTTCAATTTGACTCTTTAAATTTTCTTCTGAAAAATTATCGTCTATAATAGCTGTCATTTGATAATCACTTGCTTCTTCTTCACTTCGCGTATGAGATTTTTCAATTTTATTTGAAGTTCTTTGAAAAAGTAATTTTTGAAGAGAATCATCTGTAGCATTTGAAAGTAAAAAAATATCTGTTCCTTGAAAATCTAAATGATAGACCTCTGTAATCGGTAGGTAATCATCTTTGGGAATATCTGTTACAGATGTAAATAATGTTAAACAACCACTACCGTCATATTTTTCAGAGAAGAGAACATTTTCTTTATCTAATTTCCCTATTTTTGCAAGGATAATTTTATCATCATCCGTTATGGAATTTTGATAAAGAAAAACCGTACCGTCTTTAAATATTTTGATAATTTGTTTATCGTCTTGTGATTCCCATATACCTATATATTTTTTTGTATGCTGTTGTTTATACAGATAATATCCTCCAGGAATAAGTAAGACAACCAATATTATCACAATTATTGTAATAATAATTCTTTTCTTTTTCATTTTATAAATACCTTCCTATTTTGAGTCTCCTTGCATATTTTCATTCTTCTATTCCATCCTCATTCTCACTTCAAATGTCGTTCCGCCCTGCTCATTTCCGCGAACCTCAATCTTCCCATCATGCACCCGCACAATTTCACGCACTAACGCAAGTCCAAGTCCCACACCGCCAAGCTCACGGCTTCTTGACTTATCTACCCGGAAAAATGGTTCAAAAATCTGCTCTCGAAATGTCTCATCAATTCCATTCCCAGTATCCGCAACTGTCAGGACAACTTCATTCTTCTCTCTCTTCGCCGATACTGTAACGGTTCCATCTACCCGATTATATTTAATTGCATTTTCAACGAGATTATAAATCATCCGATAAATCAGAATATCACTTCCTGTCAATATCAGTTCATCCTCTGGCTTTTCGTTACTGTTCACACTACATGCGACCAGCAACGACTCTTCTGTTCCATCTGTTCTTCCATCCGATGAATTCTGTGTCTTCTGTATCAGTTCAATATTCTTTTCCTGCGCCAGCGGTTCCAAATCTGCCAGCACCTCCTCTATCAGCCCCTGCATTTCAATCTTTTCATTACGTGCTACCGTCTGCAGCTCACTCATATCTAAAAGCGTTCTGACAAGCTTGCTAAGGCGTTCATTTTGCTCTGTTACCATCTGGATCGTCTCTTGTGCAGCTGCTTCGTTCTCTGAATTCTCCGCCGCATGATAGAGATCCAGCTGTGCCTGCATTAATGCCAAAGGGGTTCGGAGTTCATGTGCTGCATTCCCTGTAAACTGACGCTGTGTCTCGAATGATTCCGAAAGTCGCAGGAGCATCTTATTATAAGATGTACGAAGTCGGTCCAACTCTGCGATTTTATTTTCCTCAATCGTATACTCTGTCAGATTCTGCGCCTGAACCTTTTCTACTGTTTCTGAGAATTCTCTGAGTGGTTTCAATGCGCGGCCACTGACAAAATAAGTTACTGCTCCGCCAATCAGCGCTACAACACCAGTAATCAACAAACTTCTATTTCTATAATCTGATTTCGAATTATAAACCTTCGTGGCAAACTGCGCTGCAAAATCATCCCACTCATTATCCGGAATATCAATGTAGACTGCCTCCGGCGTAGTGCCCTGATCTGTGACGGTCTCCTGAAGCGTATCGATATAATAGACACCATTCTTATATAAGAAAAATGTCAGACATCCACACAATACTGTGATCAGCACGGTTGTAAGAATCGTCAGTCTCCACTGGAGCGATATTTTTCTCATGCTTTTCCATCTCCTATCTTATACCCCTCACCAATCTTATTCACGATGGGATCATAACCAAGTCCTGCTTTCAGTTTCTTTCTCAGAGAAGACATATGCACTCGGATCGAACCGCTGAAACTATCTACAGAAGAATCCCAGACATGCTCGATCAACTCTTCCTGACTGACCGGTCTTCCCTGATTCAAAAGAAGATACTCCAGAATTCCATTCTCTTTTCTTGTCAATGCGACCGGCTTGTCTTTTGCATATGCAGTCCTTTCTTTTGTATCAAAACGAAGACTGCCACATTCAAGACAGACATTTTTCTGTACAAACTTTCTTCTTGTCAGGCTTCGCACACGGGCTTCCAACTCTTGCAGATGAAATGGTTTTTCCATATAATCATTCGCCCCCGCATCAAGACCGTCAACCTTATCTGCAATCTGACTTCTCGCAGATAAGATCAATACTTTTGTCTCTTCATTTTCCTTGCGAAGCTCCCGAAGAATATCCATTCCATCCATCCCCGGAAGGTTAAGATCCAGCACGATCAGATCATACATTTCCGCATAAATCATATCCAGTGCTTCCTCTCCGTCATTACACGTGTCTACCTCATAACCTGCCTGATGCAGACTTTTCGCAATCATATCACATAATTTCTTCTCATCTTCAACAACTAATAATCTCAATTTATTTTTCTCCATTTTCTTAACAGAAATTTTACACCCTCTATTGTATAATGCAAACATCGAAAGGTCAATAAACGGTTACTGTTCACACGATGTGCGACCAGCAACGCATCTCGCCATTTTAAATCGCCTTTGGCGATGGGGCGAGATGCATTCAAGCCAAAACATGCATCCTCCGTGTCAATCAGCGGAGTGATTGACACGGGAGTGAACAGTAACAACAAACGGACTTTGAACATTGAAAGGAGTATCTTAATGAAATCTGAAAAAGTAACACAGATTCTTTTACTTGCAGCTGGTCTGGTATTTTTCCTTATCGGAATCTTCCGCGGAGAAGCTGCGGTTGTGCTTAGCAAGGCAATAAAATTATGTATGGAGTGTGTCGGAATTGGATAAGAAAATGAAATCAAGCAAAAACCCTCTGGTCCGCTTCCGCGGATGGATTCAGGCAGCTGCAACGCTGCTGACCAACATTCATATCCCGAATCTATTCAAAGGGAAAATTTATCAGGGAAATGTAAAGACGATGTGCGTCCCGGGACTAAACTGTTACTCTTGTCCTGCCGCCACAGGCGCCTGTCCGATCGGAGCATTTCAGGCTGTAGTAGGATCCTCCAAATTTAAGTTCACTTACTACATCACTGGATTTTTCATCCTGTTAGGTGTTCTGTTAGGGCGATTTATCTGCGGATTTCTCTGTCCATTTGGATGGTTCCAGGATCTGCTGCATAAGATTCCTGGCAAGAAATTTTCCACCGCAAAGCTGAAGCCTCTGCGGTATCTGAAATATGTGATTCTGGTTGTCTTTGTTATACTGCTTCCGGCATTTGTAACCAATTCACTTGGTATGGGAGATCCTTTCTTCTGTAAATACATTTGCCCGCAGGGAGTACTTGAAGGCGCAATCCCACTGGCACTTGCCAACTCAGGAATCCGTTCCGCGCTTGGACATTTATTTACATTTAAATTCACAATCCTTGCGCTCTTCATCATCCTGAGCATCTTGTTTTACCGTCCATTTTGTAAATGGATCTGCCCGCTGGGCGCTATTTACTCACTGTTTAACAAGGTATCTTTTCTTAAGATCCAGGTTGATCATGAGAAATGTGTTGGCTGCCAGAAATGCAGCCGTGTCTGCAAGATGGATGTCAACGTAGTAGACACACCAAACCATCCGGAGTGTATCCGCTGCGGAGAATGTATGAAAGCCTGTCCGACTGACGCAATCTGCTATCATTATGGGTTTTCAAACAAGAAAAAGGCTAACAATAAATAAACTAAAACAAACAAAATGTAATTTAAAGGAGATTTAAAATCATGAAAAACAAAACACTTAGAACAAACGCAATGAAATTAAAAAAGGTAATCGCTGCATCACTTGCCATTTCTGTACTTTTTGCATTTACAGGCTGCGGAAATTCTTCCTCAACAACCAATACAAAACAGGAATCTTCTTCCACAACAGAAACGGGCAGCACTAACGAGCTGAACAAAAAACTGGACGACCTTTACCAGCAGGAAAACCAGCTTTTTGCTGATCACAAAGATGCATGGGACAAAGTCTTTGGTCTTATGAACAAGAACACTGACGGTGATGCCATGAACGAAAACTATGCTGACTTTCTTGCAAGTACAGTTGAATCTAATAAAGACTCTTTCTCTGAAGAAGAATATGAAACTTTGAGCAAAGACATTGAAACAATTCGCGGTATCGAAGAAGAGATTGCAAAACTCGAGAAAGAGAGCGCTGCATCCGAATCCTCCGACAACGCTTCCTCTAAATCAGATGAGTCCACAGGTGTATTCAAAGGTTTCAAAGGAAAAGATCTGGACGGCAATGATGTAGACGACAGCCTTTTTGCTAAAAACAAAGTTACAGTTGTAAACTTCTGGTTCAGTGGATGCAAGCCGTGCGTCGGAGAGCTTTCCAAACTGAATGAATTAAATGAGAAGCTCAAAGAAATGGGCGGTGAAGTTGTAGGTATCAACACTGACACTTTAGACAACAATGAGGCTGGAATCAAAGAAGCAAAAGAAATTCTGAAAGCACAGGGCGCTTCTTACAAGAACCTGACTTTCGATTCTAATTCAACAGTTGGAAAATATGCCGGAAACATCATGGCATTCCCTACAACAGTTCTTGTAGATAAAGACGGAAATATTGTTGGCGAGCCATTCATGGGTGGCATCGATGATCAGTCAAACTACGATCAGCTGATGAAGCAGATCCAGTCCGTACTTGATCAGAACTAATTCGCATAAGTATCATACTTAGGGGCAGTTACTGTTTGCAGTAACTGCCCCTAACAGCATTTACGCGGATCGTGTTTCTCATAGTTTACATCCACCGCCGCACTTGCTATACTAAACTCATATATACAAACTCAGGAGGCTATTTAAAATGTCTTTTATCAGCGTTTTTGATGTTATGGGGCCGAATATGATCGGTCCTTCCAGTTCTCACACTGCCGGTGCGGCACGCATTGCTTATCTTGCACAGAAGATGATCAACGGACCGCTTGCAAAAGTAGAATTTATTCTCTATGGCTCTTTCGCCAGAACGTATCACGGACACGGTACTGACCGCGCACTTCTTGGAGGAATCATGGGATTTTCCACTGATGATATGCGAATCCGGAATTCCTTCGAGATTGCTACAGAAAACGGACTAAAATACTCTTTTACTCCGAATGAGGAAGAAACTGATATTCATCCGAATACCGTCGATATTATTATGACCAATACTGCCAGTCAGGAGATGACGATCCGTGGAGAATCTCTTGGCGGCGGTAAAGTCCACATCACACAGATCAATCATGTAGAAGTAGATTTCACCGGTGAATACAGTGCTATCATTGTTGTCCAGAAGGATGTTCCGGGTGTTGTTGCCTGGATCACCAGTTGTCTCAGCGACCGCCGGGTCAATATTGCTTTTATGCGTCTGTTTCGTGAATCGAAAGGACACACTGCTTACACGATTGTAGAATCCGACGGAAAACTTCCGGAAGAAATTGCCGACACCATCCGCCAGAACGAACATGTTCTAGACGTTATGGTCGTACAGATGTGATTGTGTTCAAGGAGGTTTTTTATATGGATTTTAAAAATGCAAACGAACTCCTTACACTATGTGAGGAACAGAATATTTCTATCTCTGAAGTTATGCGTAATCGAGAGATCATAACCGGAGAATGTCCTGCTAAAGAAGTGGATCAAAAAATGGCGCGTGTTCTTGAAATCATGAAAGAAGCTGCCCGCTCTCCGATTGAAAAACCAATCCGTTCCATGGGCGGACTGATCGGCGGAGAGGCGCAAAAACTTGCCCAGCATTCTGCCAGTGGTCAGGGACTGTGCGGTGAACTGCTTGAGAAAGCTATCACTTATGCTATGGCAACCCTTGAGACAAATGCGTCCATGGGACTGATCGTTGCTTCACCTACCGCCGGTTCCGCAGGCATCGTTCCGGGATTGCTTCTCGCTTTTCAGGAAGTATACCATTTCTCCGACAAAGAGATTCAGCAGGTTCTCTTCAATGCGGGCGCTGTCGGTTACCTCGCCATGCGAAATGCCACTGTTGCCGGTGCTGTCGGAGGGTGTCAGGCTGAGGTCGGTGTTGCATCTGCTATGGCAGCGTCTGCCGCTGTTGAACTTATGGGTGGAACTCCTAAGCAATGTCTGGATGCCGCCTCAACAGTCCTTATGAACATGCTTGGACTCGTCTGTGATCCTGTCGGAGGTCTGGTAGAATACCCTTGCCAGAACCGTAATGCAGCCGGTGTTGCCAATGCACTGATTGCAGCTGAAATGTCCCTTGCCGGCATTTCTCAGCTCATTCCTTTTGATGAAATGCTCGAAGCAATGTACAAAGTCGGAAAGCGACTTCCGGTTGAACTGCGTGAGACAGCACTAAGCGGATGTGCTACAACGCCATCCGCCTGTGAAGCATGTCATATACACGCATGATAATACTATTAGATCAACTATTCTAAACAATTAACCCGGAGGCAGGAAAAAATGAAACCGATTTACGAAGAAAATGAAGAAACACTGGAAATCGCTGAACAGATTTCTTGCCATATTCCCCCACATCTTCACAAATCAATGGAACTTGTATCCGTGACAGAAGGTACACTGGAAATCGGAGTCGGAACTGAATTGTATCATATGGAAAAAGGTGATTTTGCACTTGTATTTCCGGAATTGATCCACCACTATCAGGTATTCAATAGTGAATCCTGTAAGGCGATTTATGCACTTGCTTCACCGCTTCTTGCTCCTAGTTATACGAAAGAATTACAGCAATTTTGTCCTGTAAATCCGGTAATTCTGGCTCAAGAAGTACACCCAGACGTAAATTATGCCCTGCGAAGCATGCTGGTCTATCCAGCCGCTTCACAAGGGCATGTTCTGCATCAGGCATTTATTCAGATTATACTTGCACGCACTCTTCCCTTATTTGAAATGATAGATAAGAGCAGTGTGGGAAGTAATGACATTATCTACCAGACTGTTTCTTATATTGCTGCACATTATACGGAAGAACTGACGCTTTCCAAAATGGCTCATGACCTTGGAATCAGTCAGTCCTCTTTATCACGTGTCTTCTCCGGCACATTTCATACGAATTTTAACCGGTATCTGAATGAAGCAAGATTGGATTACGCCTGTAGTCTCCTGCTTCACAGCGACCATACGATTCTCGACATCTGCATCCGGGCAGGATTCGACAGTCAACGGACATTCAACCGAGTATTCCAGGAGCGGTATCATATGTCACCAAGAGAGTATCGAAAGCAGCCGCATTAAGCAGCGCTTTCGATATTAACTGTTATTAACCTCTCTCATATGCCATCTGATAAATTACCAGAATATCCTCATATTCCAACGGTTTATATCCGATCAATGAACGCGTTTTGTTTCTTGAACAATCAAGTGCCAGTTTCGCAAGATCATCTTCTTTTACACCAAGTTCTTTTAATCCGATTGGCATCCCTATCGATGCATAATACTGCTCCTGCATATCAATTGCAGTTTCAATTGTCTTCTCCGGATGTTCAAAATCAATATCCAGTCCCCATACGTTAGATGCATACTGCAGCCAGCGATTTATATTTGCTTTATAAACATATCTTGCCCAACTGCACCACAGCGCTGCAAGTCCTGCTCCATGCGCTACTTCCGGGTACATTCCGGATACTTCATGCTCTAACTGATGAACAACGAGCTGGAACTCTCTTCCACACTGTGTGAGTCCATTATGTGCAAGTGAAGATGCCCACATCATATTTGCTCGTGCAGTATAATCTTCCGGATTCTTCAGACAATCTCCTGCAGCTTTGCGTACACTCTTGATCACAGCCTCTGCAATTGAATCTGTCAGATAGGTATCCTCACCCGGACAGAAATATCTTTCAATCGTATGCATTGCAATATCTACTGCTCCGCATGCTGTCTGATAAGGACTTACTGTATAAGTAAGAACCGGATCCTCAATTGCAAAGTTCATACGGTTAAAGAGTCCGTTACAGCCACGTTTCTCTCCTGTTTCCGGATTACTGATCACACAGGAAGAACTCATCTCGGAACCGGCTGCTGCCAGTGTCAGAATTGCTCCCTTCGGAAGTGTCTTCTGTGGAACAGCTTTACCACAATGAAAATCCCAGACATCCACTTCCGGATTCGCCAGTCCATTTGCAATCGCCTTAGATGAATCCAAAACGGATCCACCTCCTACTGCAAGAACAAAGTCTACGCCTTCTTTTTTGCCAAGCTCAATTCCTTCTCTTACAAGCGGAAGTTCTGGATTCGCAACTACTCCGCCAAGCTCTACAAAACTGATGTTTTCTTCCCTCAGACAATTCTCCACCTTATCAAGCAGTCCACTCTTTCTTGCTGAATTTCCACCGAAATGTACCAGAACTTTCTTTGGATGAAATTCTGCAATAATCTTACCGACCTTTAATTCCTCGTCTTTTCCAAAGTATACTTTTGTTGGTGTTTCATAGATAAAATTCTTCATTTCTAGCACTCCTCATTAATGTCTGCACGGTCTATCATTACATTCAGAATCTCTGTATCCGTAGTACGCATACCAACTCTTCCAATATATCCCATACTCTTAATTGTTTCTTCAATATCATCTTTGATGATACCTTCTCCCGGCAGGAAACTTTTGTTCTGAATACTAAGCTGAAAAGCCATAAGTGCAGCATCAACAGATGTCGCTATCTTCGCTGCGCAGGAAGGTTTCGCTCCATCGCAAACGATTCCTCCGATATTTCCAAGTGTATTGATGATTGTCAGGGAAACCTGTTGATAGGTTCCACCATACATATAGGTAATACCTGCACCGGCGCCACAGGCAGCACTGACTGCACCACAGTACGCCGAAAGACTTCCAATATAATATTTCTGATGGATCGCAATCAGATTGCTGACAACAAGAGAACGGCAAAGCTTCTCATGAGATACTTCCCATTCATCTGCAAACACAATAACCGGAAGCGACACCGTCATGCCTTGATTACCACTTCCTGAATTGATAACAACCGGCATAGAACATCCGCCCATACGCGCATCACTTCCGGCTGCTGCCCTTGCACAGGCTCTCGTAGTAACACTCTTTCCCCATACATGCATCAGTGTTTTACCAATCTGCGCTCCATAGTTATTATCAAGTCCTTCCTGAGCAATCGCAGAATTCAGTTTAATCTGTCGATCAATGATCGGCTGCACATCTTCCATACGAACCTGATCCGCAAAATCAAGGATATCTTTAACCGTAAGTTTTGATTTATCTACGGTAGTCTTAACCTCTGATTTATAAGGATTATCCAACAGCACTTCACCATCCTTTTCAATTCTTGTAATATTCGTGTGCTGATGTTCGATTGTTACAGAAGCAAAATGCTCTCCTTTTCTTACTTTAGCTGTAATATAGAGGTTATCAACTCCTTCAACCAAAGAACAGGAACAGATTTTCTGATTGATCAGTTCTTTCGTTTTCGCAATATCTTCACAAGTCACTTCACTCAACACTTCCAGTGCCTTATCCGCATTTCCCCCTACGATACCAAGAACTGCTGCCACTTCCATTCCTTTCATTCCTCCGGAATTCGGAACTGTAACGCCCTTAACATTCTTGATAATATTTCCACTGAGTTCCATTTCTACAGAATCTGGAAATTCTCCAAGAATCTGACGTGCTTTTGCCGCTGTATAGGCAATTGCGATCGGTTCTGTACATCCAAGAGCAGGTACCAGTTCCTGCCTTAGGATATTCAGATAGTTTTCGTATAATATAGAGTCCATTTAAAAGGTGCTCCTTTCTCAAAATAGCGTAAAATATATATGAAACAAGTATATACTTTTTGAGAAAATAAAACAATCATTTACGGATAGAATCACATTTGTGAAGAATTGCTATATATAAAAAAATAAGAGTAGATATCTTCTCTCAAGACATCTACCCTTATTTTTTATTGTTTATTTGATTTGATTTTTGTGTATATTCCATGGCTTACAATCTTCCGCCCCATCCATAAGTATTACCCATTAATTTTACATAACTTTCAAGTGATTCTTCAAACCATTTTGCTAATTTTCTCATAATTTTCTTTCTCCTTTTTTCTTTTATTTTCTTTTTCTATTGCTTATCTAAAGTACATTCCGTTCATCTGTCCAAAGAACTTAATATCTTCTTCATAAATCTCATGCAGCCATCTTTTAATTCTCTTCATCATCTCTAAACACCTCCTTTTCGTTTACAATTGCATTATAGGCGAAAAGAAGATGCATTTCTTGCCAAATTCAGATGAAAAGTGGCCAAAATCTGCAAATATATCATATATTAAATGTTTTTCTTGATTTTTTAAGACATTTCCCCATAAGATATGCTTCTCACATAAAGAAGAGCCAGCCACAAAACGACTGACTCTGTTTCTTTTTTCAGTATTACATTGACATATTACATAGATCTTTCAGGTCACAGATCCTCCCGAATCTTCAACTCGCTATTCTCGGCCAAACATTTCTTCAATGCTTCAAGTAACTTATTTACATCCAACGGTTTCGCCAAATGTGCATTCATTCCTGCTTGCTTACTGTTAAGTATGTCTTCAATAAATGCATTCGCTGATATTGCAATGATTGGAACATTCCATGCGTCACTTCTCTTCATATTTCTGATTGTCTTCGTTGCTTCCAATCCATCCATTCTCGGCATCATAACATCCATAAAAATAGCTCCGTAATATCCAGGCTCTGACTTTTCAAATAATTCAACAGCCTCTTGACCGTCTGCTGCGCAGGTCACTTTCATACCACTGTTTTCCAGCATGCATTTTGCAATTTCTACATTCAGCTCATTGTCATCTACAACCAGAACTTGCATGCCTTCAACAGAAACATTATCATAATTTGTTGTTTTACTGCTTATATCCTGCGGGCCTAGTTTAAATGGAATTTTAATAATCGCTGTAGTACCAACTCCCTGTTTACTTTGGAATTCAATCGTTCCTCCCATTTTATCTGCAAGTGCTTTTGCAATTGTAAGTCCAAGGCCTGTTCCTTCATATTGAGATCTACTTGACTCTTTTTCCTGTGCAAACATATCAAAAACATGTTCTATGAATTCTTCACTCATACCAATACCCTGATCTTTGCACCAGATTGTAAGAACTGCCTGATCATTTTCCAGGATATCTTCTCTTCCCCATACTGTAATCGTACTGTCCACAGAACTGAATTTAATCGCATTATCCATTATGCTTGCCAAAATTCTTCCGAAATATACTGGATTTCCAAGCAGAATTGGATATCTAACACTGCATTTTTCCCAATCAACTTCCAGTCGAATTCCTTTTTCTACTGCTTTCTGATCATAGATTCGAAGGATTTTCCGCATCATGTCTGCGCCATCAAAAATGATTTCCTTGCTTTTGAAATCTCCACTCTGAATCTTGTTCATATCCAGCACATCATTTACTAGAGATACCAGATACTTCAAAGACTTCATCATTTTATCTCTGATTTCTTTCAGCATCTTCGTATCTTCCGCATGTTGTTCTGCTAAGTTTACCAGACCGATGATACCGTTAAGAGGAGTACGAATATCGTGACTCATCGTTGCCAGGAATCGTGTTTTCATCTCGGATTCCCTCTTTGCGGCATCTGCTGCAAAGAGCAGATCTTCTTCTCGCCTCTTCGAATCACTGATTTCACGAACAGTACACAATACATGAGTTACATTTCCTGCTTCATCGCGTTTCTTTACAATAAAACGAAGTCTATGCCATGAACCATCACACATCCTATATTCTGTAGAAACATATTCCTCATTCTGCAATCTCTCTTTCAAAGTTGAAGTATCCAAAAACGGATAGAGATAGGCGCGATACTCCGGTGCTACCTGCATCTCACAATCTTTTCGTAACATTTCTGATGCACAGCCGGAATTTCCTGTCAGCCGGTGCATTTCTTCGTCATTGGAAATCTCCTCAAAGAAATCCTTTTGAAGATCAATACGAGCGATATAACAATAATTTTTACTGATTGCAGAAATAATTTCATTATTCAACTGCAATTCATCTAATGCATCCTGCAATCTCTTTTGGGTCTCTTTCTCTTTTTCGATAATCTCATCAATATATCGGAATCCCATAAGAACATACATCTTTTGTGCGTCCTCATATATATTGATCACCTGCACTGAGAAAAACTGTTTTCCATATGTGCCCGGAACACTTTTGTAATTATAAGCTACTCTATCGGTATGATGAAGCTCTGCTTTTAAATTAGCACAGGAAATCCATTTCACGAATTCTGTTCTATCTTCTTCTGCAAGGTAATGTTGAGCGTAATATTGACTATACTCATCAAAGTCTTTCATACCTTTTTCTGCTTTTCTCATTACCTCATCTGCATTAGAACTTCTCATTATCTTCAGTGTCTCAAATTCTCCGGAATTCAATTCTACATGATACACTGCTGTATAATCTGTACACAGTTTATCCAAAACATGTTTGTCCCTGTTTATCTTATCAAAGCTGACTTTCAGCTCGTTGTTTTTACCTCGTAATTTCAGCCACTGCACACCGACTATAATAACCAAAAGGAGCATAACTCCGATAAGGATCAACAATGCTCGTGGATGCAACTGCACTAACATTTTCAATGTCATATCAGAAGCTTTATAGGCTGTATAACCGGACGCAATATCTGCAATCGTTCTATCCGGTAATGCATAGATTCCTTTCGTAAGAACTCCTGCAAGTGCATGATTGATCCTTGGTGCTAAAGCAATACGATATTGGAATGACGGTTGATCCACAAGACTATATCTCACGCTCCCACTGGAATCATTATTCACAAATTCCTGTGCTGTGTAATAGTACACAAATGCCACATCAGCATCTCCGGCTTTTACTGCTTCCATAGCATCCTCTTTGGATGGATAGATTATTTTTTTCGCATCGGGAGCATAAACGTCTTCTATTGAACCTGCATCTCCCTGATCAACCGTTGCCACTGTTTTAATCTCACCGTTAAAGTCTTTACGATATACCTTCGCTGACTTTATTGTAATATACGGTGCTGTAACTCCATAATCCTTTGACTCCGGCAGGTTATCATCTGGAAATCGCGCATCGATTGCAAGATCTGCCTGTTTGCCCTTCGTCCCATAGGATATATATTCCTCTCTGGAATCACAAAGAATGAACTGATAAGAAATTCCACAGTAATCAGCAAGCTTGCGGAAATAATCCGGAAGGATTCCCTTCATCTCACCATCTTCAATATATGAGTACGGCTTTCTTGTTGGATCGCACAAAATCATAAGAGGATTATCCGCCGAACTGTATTGTGCAATGATTGCTCGCTCCGTATATGTAAATTCTAGATTTCTCTCATCTGCGGAAGAATAATAACGATTGTACAAGTCGTTCTCCCAGTCACCCTCTGCATCACTCACCTGATCGAGCGCATAATTAATCTTATTAAGAAGTTCCTTGTTTCCTTTTTTAACAATAATATAAATCGAACTATTACTAAACTTCTCAATCGCAGTCTCATTCTTTGCTACTCTTAAAGAGCTTGAAACAAGCGCATCCACACTATCAGACTGCAGCGCTGATTCCATATCAGAAACCTTGTCAAAATATACCGGAGTATATGTAAATCCCTTCTCCTTTGAAAATACTTCAAAATCTTTGTTTATAGCATTATCATTTAACATCCCAACACGCATACCATTATATGTGCTATAATCTTGTGCAATGATCGCATGATTATTCTTTCGTATCGTCACCATACATTCATTGCTTCCGATTGGCCTGGAATAGTCAAATATCTCCTCTCGTTCCGGAGTCTTACGTGCAGAAGTAACCAGATCAACTTCACCATCTTCAAGCATCTTCTGCATCTCGCTCCAACTCTTGTCGTAACCGATATACTCATAATCTACATTCCAATAACGAGCCATCAAACGGAGTGTATCATAGCCATACCCACTTCGATTCCCGTCTTCATCCTGCATATGGTATCCATTCATCTCAAAGAAACCTACGCGCACTGTCTCACGCTGTGGATCTTCCACTACCGCCGATATTCTCTGTGGAAACAGCATAATTATACATAGGATCGTCATCAGTACCGCAATATATTTTTTCCTGTTTTCTATTCTCATAGAGCACCTCTTTCTTGCCTGTATCAGCTCTGTTTTTCGCTTTTGTCTCCGTATTCTCTAGTCTATTTCTGCAAAAAAACGCATCTCATCAACAGATAAAGTTTGGTAATTTTAGTCTATCATATTTTCAATCATAAATGGACAAAAACTACTGAAATACGCTAAAAACTTCGCAAATAAAAAGCCCCCTATCGTTTCCCCGATAGAGGCCTTTTCACCCATACTTTAAGAATACCTTCCGTTGTCTTATAAGATTGGAGTATTCACCTAATATTCATCTATTTTTTACCGATAAATATCCCCCGAAAATATACTATATCTTCTGTAATTTCTCCAGTTGTTTCTTCAGACGCTTCACCTCGTCTTCTGCAGCATCTGCTCGCTCTCTCTGTACTGCTAGTGCTTTCTCTGCGTCTGCTTTTGTCTTCTCTGCATCTGCTTTTATTTTCTCCGCATCTGCTTTCAACTGTTTTCTCTCTTCTGCTATTTCTGCCATCTGTTGCGCATGCTCTTCTATCATCTCATCAACCATTAATTTTACTGTATTTCGATCTAAAATTTCGAGCTCTTTTGAAAACATATTCATCATCCTCTCCGTATTCAGACAGATGGTATAAACTTCCTCATATATTCTCTGAAATACAGGATCACGATTCAGCAGTTTGATAATCATATCGGGGTCATCCTGACTTAGAAATACGAGCCATTCTTCCAATCTGCTTTCTATCTCTCTGCCCTCATTGTGAATGATACCATTAAAAATGTCAAGACATATAAATGTATATTCTTGAAGTAAGTCCATCTCCATACCAGTATCACTTTTCTGTTCAAAATGATGTATATAAATCTCATCTGAAAACTTATGAAAAGCCGCACTACTCTTTTCGAATAGAACGATCGTATAGACCTTTTGAATTTCTTTGTAGGTAAATGACTTTCCTAATTCTAATCGGATTCGTTTATATTGCCTAAGCAACAAATCTGAAGAATAACAGGCGCATCTCTGCCCTGGAAATAAATATCCCACCTTTTGAACTTCTACATTTGCAATACTTCCATCCTCAAACTGAACAACAATATCCATGATAAGCAGAGAGCTTTCTGACGCTATTCTGGCTGATTCATTCGGTAGTACTTTCAAAATCTTGATTTTTCTCCCAAGGATTTCTGACAGAAAATCATTTAATCGTTCTGGTCTTGTGTCTGGATTCATGACTGCTTTAAAATAAGTATCATACAGTAATTTCAGTCCTTTTACTCCTGTACAGATATCAAGATATTCCTTTTGATGTTTTTCTTCCCACGTACAAAATGTTTGCCAAAGTTCCTTATTTTCACGAAGTTCTTTCAGCACATCTCCTTCTGTGCGAATCATTGGGAAATATTGTTGTAATTTGTTCTTCATCTTCATTTCATCTCTCTTTCGTATTCTACTAATGTCTTACCGCCAAAGCAGATTCCACCCTCCATGAATCTGCACAGACAGCTTCTGTTATAATTGTTACTATTCAAGCGATGATAAAAAACAAGTCCACACATAGGTGACCATCTATTCCATAATACACTCAGCATTTTACCTGACAGAAATATACTTTTCTGCAAAGTAAAAACTACTCCCGTTATAGGAGTAGTTCTAGAATACGTGATGCAATATCAAATTACAATGTGTTTTTTGTTCATAACTCAATTATTTTGTTTATAAAGTGTGGATAAGATTATTTCATTCACTGTGTGTTATTTTGATTCATTGATAGGTTTAATTTTTGTAAATCTATTTATGGGGCTGACATTTCCGGTTGATCTGGCATTGCACCTTGATATTCCAAAGTATAAAGAATCATCCACTTGCTAACATACATTGTACAATCCGGATCCCCTTGGTTTGCATTAATATATAGAACACTGTTCGCATTCTCTCCTGCAAAGTAATTTTCTGATCCATTAAACTCAGATTTATCATACGCCACATATTCCTGAGTTTCTCCGAAGTAAATTCCCATCTGTCCTTTACCATCTTCATAAATGATAACCATAACTTTACCATCTTTTGTCACAACTGCATAAAACTTCCCTTTATTATCCACCAGAGAAGGAACTTCCGCTAACCGAACAATTTCTTGATACCGTTTGCCTTTTGCTCCGTCCCCATTTTTTGGGCAATGTAATACTTTTTCATGCCAGTAGAACTGGTTCCATAATTTTTCCCATACTCTTCCCACTCATCCGATGCATACACTTCCGCCACAACCGTCTGGATTGCGCTATGGATCATCCTTGTTTCCGCAACAACCTGCTTCTTCTTCGCCTTGTCTATATACCCCGTCAATGCAGGTATCAACAGTGCAGCCAAAATAGCTAGAATAACCAGAACTACAATAAGTTCTACCAGCGTAAAACCACATCTGTGCTTCTTGTTCTGCAAATTACATTTTTCGCATTTTTCTTTTCTCATCATTTCAATAAGCCTTTCCACTATTTGGTTTTATTTCACATATTTCGTGATTGCCTTGATAATCGCTTTCTCATGCAATGGTTTTGTCAGATGCGCATCCATTCCTACTGCCAGACTCTTCTGCATATCATCCGTAAATGCATTTGCCGTCATTGCCAAAATCGGAATCGTATTTCCCATCCTTCGGATTGTTTCCGTTGCTTTGAGTCCATCCATGATTGGCATCATGATATCCATAAATATAACGTCATACGCATCTGGATTTCGCGTCATCTCATCGACTGCTTTCTTTCCATTCTGAACCCATGTAACTTCCATTCCATGACGTTCCAGCAGGAAAGATGCAATCTCTGCGTTTAGCCCATTATCTTCTACAAGAAGTACCCTGACACCATCAAACATGACCTTACTATAATCTATCTCTGTCTTCTCTGACCGCTCCTCCAGATCCACTTCCAACGGTATACGGAATATAACCTTCGTACCTACTCCTTCTTTGGATTCCAGTTTTATCTCACCGCCCATCAGATCGATCAACTGCTTTGTGATCGACAGTCCGAGTCCTGTTCCGGCATAAATTGTTCTTGCATCATCTTTTTCTTCCTGTGTAAACGGTTCAAATGCATACTTTTGGAATTCCTCGCTCATCCCAATCCCTGTATCCTCACAGACGAATTCATATAATGCAGTCTTCCCATCAAAGGAAACCTCTCGTCCATGAACGTAGACACTGCCACCTTCCCGATTATACTTGATTGCATTACTCATAAAATTCAAAAAAATCCTTTTCAGATAAACAGGACTTCCGATCACATGATCATGCTCAATTTCTTTTATATCCTGAGAAATAAAACGAATGTTGCAGTCCTCTGCCTGTGATTCTGACACCATATTCACTTCCTTGAGAACTCTGCTCAGCGTGAATGGATCGTGCTTGAGAATAAATTTTCCAGATTCCAATTTCCCCATATCCAGAACATCATTTACCAGAGAGAGTAAATGATCCGTCGCTGTAAGCACCTTTGCTCTGCAATCTTTCATTCTTTCCGGGTCATTTCCATAATAATCCGACATCCGAACCAGTCCGCGGATTCCATTGATCGGCGTACGGATATCATGACTCATCCTCCGCAGAAAATTCGTCTTAGCTTCATTTGCCCGGTCTGCTTCTTCTTTCGCTTTCTCTGCAAGCCTCTGTGCCTCTTCCGCCACATAACGTGCTTCTTCTGCTCTCTTCTGTGCCGCTTCCGCCTGCTTTTTCGCTGCCTTCAGCTTCTCCTGATATTCCGTCTCATAATTCTTCCGCTCTGTAATATCCTGCAAAAGTACCAACACATGCTGCGCTTTTCCAGTTTCATTTTCTTCCCCCCGTAACGGATGTACCTTACATTTGCACCAGCATGGTTTCTCATAACGCACAGAAGCATATTCTACATAATAACTACGCTCCTCATTCTCTTCCTGTGCACTTTCCAAATATTTACAAAGCATACTTTTTGAAAGAGCCTTCCGAAGCTCCTGCTGAAACTCTTCTGTAATAAAATCCTTCACATATTCATCTATAAATTCTGAAAACTTCCCTTCCTTTGGATACTTCTCCATCCAAGGTGAAAAATGAAGCACTTCATACTGATCTTTCTCCACATCCACTATAATTCCTGTGAAATATTCTCTGCAAAGTGCATCCAATACCAATGGAGCAACTTTGCTCTTGTTATCGATCCTCATATACTTTCTGTTCCCCTGTTTCCGGTCATCGCATTGCATGACTTTCCGTTTGATAAGTTAATAAGCTTGAATAATTTTAGTCTATCATACTTTTCTCGTTATGTGAAACAAAAAAAAGGTAATGAATCAACTTCTCTCATTGGTTCACTACCTTCAAAATTTTTAGATCTTTTACTTTTTAACTTTATTTATTCTCTGCATTTATTTTCTTGTAAAATGCTTTGTCTGTATAAATCTCATCCTTAAATGGATTCAACTTATTCTTGCGGATCACGCTGAACTGGTAAATAACTGCCGCCGCATTCACAACTAAAGAAAGAAAGCTTACAGCAAAGAATGCTGTCGGATTATGTGTTGTCGGAACAGGCGCCAGTCTGTCTGCAAACTGTGGAACTGTCATGATAAACATAATCCAAAGTGCCAGTGTGTGTGCTCTATGCTGTAACCAGCATCCCTTCTTGATAAAGAATGCAGGGATAGTACAGGATAACAGCAGAATCACACCACAGTATACAGAATGGTCTGAAATACAGTTATATGTATATGCAAAGTTCCAGAGATCATATCCGAGGATATAGATCCAGTCCATATCCGGCCACATCATATCTTTACTCTTCTCTTTAGAAATGTAGATACCTGTCCATCCGCAGATCAGCAGGATATTTAAAATACCTGCGATTCCGTTCATGATGTTCCACGGTCCTGACATAACCCAGAGATTGTTTATCTTCTCGCCTGCAAATGCATGGAAGCTGTATGCCTCGAAATCACGGAAAACTGCCTCACAAATATTGATTGCAAGAATCAGTGGCGGGAAGCAGATCACCCATTTATGCTTTGTCGCATTCGGAATATAACGCATCAGCATGAAACCAACACAGCCTGCAAGTGCAGAGTAAGTCTTTGCCCAGTTGAACCAGTTTCCGGTTCCGTACTCATTTCCCGGCGCACAGGTTGTCGGCCATACAAAGATTGTCAGCACAACCGGAACAATCACAAACAGTAAGATTCCACCCCATTTTGTTTCACGTCCTAATTCATTCAGTGCGATCAGGACTACGAGGATAAAGAACATAATTCCCCAGGTTTTTAAGTCAGGTACATTATAAAGTATTCCCATTTACTTTTCCCCCTTGTTTCCTTTTAAAATTTTATTTGGCGGATACGCCACACCGACGAAATGCGTAGCATTTTGGAGGTTGGCTCTGAACAGTTACTTTAATTTCTTTCAAATTTATTTCTTCTTAAATTTTAGTTTGATGGACTGTTTTACCATGTTCGGAAGAACAAATTTCAGACGATCCTCGTAAGGAACCATTCTGCTACATTCCGGAAGTTCTCTATGTAACTTGATTGCGTCAAATTCACATTTTGTTGTACAAAGTCCGCAGCCGATACATTTATTCGGATCAACAACAGATGCTCCACATCCAAGACAGCGCGCTGTCTCCGCTTTCACCTGCTCTTCTGTAAATAAAAGCTTTGCATCACGGAAGGAATGTTTTGTATCAATTGCATCATTATGTCCTGGAATCTGACGGCTGGAATTATCATAATTCTCCACCTTGATGTCATTCTTATCTAATTCGATGAAATCATTTCTGTTACGTCCGATTGTGAGACTGGACTGTGGCTGTACAAAACGATGAATTGAGATTGCTCCCTGCTTTCCTGCTGCGATCGCATCGATTGCAAACTTCGGTCCTGTATAAACATCTCCACCAACGAAAATATCCGGTTCTGCTGTCTGGTAAGTAAGCTCGTCTGCAACTGCTCCATTGCCGCGTCCAAGTTCTACCTTGCTTCCCTTTAACAGATCACCCCATACGATTGACTGACCAACAGAGAAGAATACATGCTTACATTCTACTGTCATAAGCTCACTCTCATCATATGTCGGATTGAATCTTCCTTCTGCATCAAATACAGAAAGACATTTCTTTAATACAACACCGCGAACCTCACCATTCTCGTCTACGAGAACTTCCTTCGGTCCCCAGCCCGGATTTACAACGATTCCTTCTGACTCAGCTTCTTCTATCTCCTCTACGGAAGCCGGCATTGTCTCTCTGGACTCCAGACAGAACATATTTACCTTTGTATCGTCACTTGCACATCTCTTAGAATCTCTTGCTACGTCGATTGCTACGTTACCACCACCGATGACAACTACGTCACCCTTGATGTCGTATTTCTCATTTGCATTCACCTCTTTTAAGAGATCAACCGCAGATGCACATCCCTTTGCTGTATCATTCAGGATTCCCGGAAGACGTCCGCCCTGACATCCGATTGCAATGTAAAATGCTTTGTATCCCTGTGCACGAAGTTCATCTAATGTGATGTCTTTTCCAACTTCTACACCAGTCTTGATCTCTACCCCCATCTCTTTGATAATATCGATTTCTGCCTGTACGACATCCTTCTCTAATTTGAATGATGGGATTCCGTATACGAGCATACCGCCGACACGCTCATTTTTCTCGAAAATAGTCGGCTTATATCCTTTTTCAGCAAGATAGAATGCACAGGATAAACCTGCCGGTCCACCACCGATAATCGCAATCTTCTCATCGAAATATCCTTTTGTTGCCGGAACTACTTTCTCCGGAATAAAACGTGTCTCAGCATTCAGATCCTGAGCTGCAATAAACTTCTTAACTTCATCGATTGCAATTGCCTGATCGATTGTTCCACGTGTACATGCGTCCTCACAGCGACGGTTACAAATATGTCCGCAGACTGCCGGGAGTGGGTTGTTCTTCTTGATCAGTGCAAGGGCATCTCTGTATCTTCCCTGCGCTGCCATCTTGATATAACCCTGAACAGCGATATGTGCCGGACAGGCTGTCTTACACGGAGCTGTACCTGTATCGTAACAGTTGATGCGGTTCTTATCACGATAGTCTTCGTCCCACATCTCCGGTCCCCATTTCTTCTCTGTAGGAAGAACATGCTTCGGATACTCTACCTGAGAACCATCCTTCTTACAAAGCTTCTGACCAAGCTTAACAGCACCTGCCGGGCAGTACTCTACACAACGTCCGCAAGCCACACAGTTCTCTGTCTCAACTTTTGCAACATATGCAGATCTGTCCATATTCGGTGTATTAAATAACTGTGAAGTACGAAGCGCATAACAGACATTTACATTACAGTTACAGATGGCGAAAATCTTATTCTCACCGTCAATATTTGTAATCTGATGTACGAAACCATTGTCCTCTGCCTGTTTCAGAATCTCTAACGCACGTTCCTTTGTAATATAGTGTCCACCTTTATTTGTCTCAACGATATAATCTGCCATATCGCCCACCGCAATACACCATTCTTCCGGATCATCCGCACATCCCTCATCGAATGTTTTACGAGATCTTCTACAAGAACATGGACTCGCTGCATATTTTCCCTCATACTTTTCAAGCCAATGTGAAATGTGCTCGATTGGCAGAGACTGATTCTCTGTTGAAATCGCCTTCTCTACCGGAATAACATGCATTCCAACACCGCCCTCTGGCATAAATGGTGCAAGTCCTTCCAATGCAATACGACTCATTCTCTCAAAGAAAATTCCAAGCTCCGGATGCTTCTCTAACATCTTCGCATTCATACAAGAGAACTCTGCACTTCCAGGCACGAAGATTGGCAGTACATACTGCTTCTCATGCTGTGGATTTTCCCAATTATACTCCACCAGCGCAACCTCTGCCATTTCCTCTAACTGCTTCTCCAGATAACCTCTGTCCTTGCCTGTCACCTTCACCATCTGATCTAAAGTTTTCGGCTGGCGCACCCCCATCTTCAATGCGATCTCAGCCTGCTCATCTGTACACAAAAGTGCCAGTCCCCAATACTCCGGATCGTACTTTGTCATCTTCTCTAATCCGAGCTTTTTCTTTGCACGCCCTGTCATCATCTTGGCAAGTTTTAAGATTGGTTCACGTTCTTTTTCGTTCTCAATATAGTCCGGATACCAGCCTTTAAATTTGTCTGTCATATTCCCTCTCCTTTTTCATAAATCTTTTCATAAATTATAATAATTTCCTATAAGACCAACATAACATTTGTTATGTGCTTTGTCAAACAAATATCGATGTTACATTTATCTTTTTTTATGCTATAATCATGTTACTGTTCACTCCCGTGTCAACCACACTGCCAAGAGACACGGATGATGCAGATTTTGTGAGTAATAACACAAATTCATTTCGAGGTGTAAAGAACATGAATGAACAAAAAAACACAACCAAAACACAGATCAAACAAGCTGCAATCCGACAGATTGAAAAGTTCGGAATTGATAAGACAAGTATGCGTTCGATTGCTGCCGAAGCCAATATGACAACCGGCGCGATTTATTATTACTATAAGAACAAACAGGATTTATTTGACGAAATCGTCACAGACTCGATTCATTTTGCACATCGTATTTTTCATGAAAATGAGAACGAGAAAATCACCGTAGATTCTCTCTTTTCTGATGTAGAAAAAGAAGCTCGGATTCGTTTCAAACGCCTTCAGGAAGAAAAGCTATACTTACTTCTATTATCAGATTCGATGAAATGTGATTCAGAATTTTCCCAGAAATATACCTCCGGATTGAAGTCGATCCTGGATCAGGCTGCTACACTTTTTGCTTCTGCATTTGCACTTGATGATCGTAAGCTTGCAGAACAATTCGCTTCTATCTTTATGGCTACACTTGATGGATTCGCGATTCAACAGGTACTTCATGCGATTCCAAAAGATGATACTTCTTATGCAGATACGCTACTTGACTTCTTCACAACCTGCGTTCCGTATTATATTGAGAAACATAGAGAGTCTTGATAGGAGCAGTAAAGCCGATACAGGAAATGAATCCTGCACCGGCTTTATTTTCTTCTATCCCTTTCTTTTATAACTTTCGAGAGCATATACATCATCTAGCATGTCGCCAATACCAGATAAGTGCCCACTATCAGTATTGCTAAAAGAGTTCCCTGTAAATAAACAGAATCCTCCACTGTTACGGCAACAATATAACTATCGTCCCGTCTCGTCATACATCCACAGTGTTTCCCATCTATTTTAACATGCTTAATGACTACTTGATTCTTGTCTACCTGTTCAGACGATATCCCGATTACATCAAGTTTCTCTCGTATTTCCATCAACACGGTTCATTTCCAAATAGATGAAAAACGGTTGAGAATTTGTAGGTTCTATGATAAGATATTAACTGTATCTGAAATACAGATACAATTGTTCCCTTAGTTAAATGGATATAACGAGGTCCTCCTAAGCGTTAGGTGGAACAAACGCCTTTTGATATGATAACTAGATAAAATTAAATAGATTTTTAAGAATGTCCCAGTACCTCAGCAGGATAGAGGGTTCGCCTCCTAAGCGAAACGTCGCAGGTTCGACTCCTGTCTGGGACGCCACAAACTCCGCTGAAAGCCTTATTTTACAAGGTTTTCAGCGTTTTCTTATTTATGGCTTTCTATTTACGCTGAATACGAATTGTTTTCAATCAGTCATTTTTTATTCGATATTTTTTAAGACTTTTAAAGAAATAGGCTTGCTAACACTTTTTTATTTTTGAAGAAAAATCGCTGGTTTTTTTGAAATTTGCTAACACTTTTGAAATTCTATCTTTGAAGTGCCTGCTTTAAAAATTGCTCTTTCATTTCTGGCGATAAAGATTTAATCAACTCCAATAATGCCATATCACTATCTGTTACAGCGGTATCTTGCGTTGGATTGTTCGTATCATCATTAAGCGTAGAATAAAATTCTTTATCCATTTTTTGTGCATTGAAACGTCTGTCCTCGTCAATAATTTCTGAATAGACATCTGTAACCATTTCTGCTTCTGCATGACCAGTATCGCCTTGCACGGACTTAACATCTCCGTTTGTCATTTTGAGCTTGTAGCCCGTACTCAAATGACGTAGGCTGTGGAATACCACAACTTCATAATCGTTTTCTTCACAGAGCCTTTGAAACCTATCTCTAACAATACGGCTTTCTACGGGATTGCCATTATCTAACGCAATAACAAGGTTGTAATCATTGTAGGCACTTCCGAGAAATTCTTTTAACTCCTGCTGGTCTTTTTTATATTGCACCAATAGTTCTGCAACTGTTTTAGGTAACCAGACAACACGATTACTCGTTTCTGTTTTTGGCGTTTTCAAAACAAGCCTTGTGGTACAATGCGGTTTTTGCGTTGGGAAAATCTTCAAAATATCCTTTTCCTTTAATTTCTGCATAGCTTCTGCATTTACTCTTGAAAGCTCTTTGTTGATGATTACCTTTGCATTATTTGTAGCAATGGACTCTTCATCAATAATAACATCTTCCCATGTAAGTCCAGTAATTTCTCCAATTCGCATAGAGCAGGAAAAAGCTAAGTGCATACAAATGGAAAGTAAGTCATCTTCCGTGGCTTTTACCGCTTCTCGAAATGTTTGAATACTCCACACTTTTCGCCTAGTCTTTGGAATTTTTGGTAATGTAGCTAAAGACGCAGGGTTTCTTTTGTTTGTGTCAATATACTCCCAGCGGATAGCTTGATTTAAGGCACAGCGGATAATATCATGTATTTTCTTGATGTTTGCTGGTTGAACACAACGACCAGTTGCTTTTCTGTTTGCCCGTGGTACTTCTGGAACGCTCAATAAGTCATTGTAGTATTTTGATAGGCTTTTTGTAGTTATTTCATTCAGTTTCCAATCTCCGATAATCGGATTGATATAATTTTCAATACTGCCTACCTTACCACTAAATGTACTCGGCGACCATTTAGATGTGCCGTATAGATTAACAAAAATTTCTAGGAAATCACGCAATGTAATATCTTTGTCTACAACATCTAATTCTTTTTTGGAATTTTCAATCTGATGTGCAAATTGTTCCTCTAAGGGAACTATCACATATCCAAATTTCTCTTGATAGTATTCTATAAAGGCTTTTCGCTGTTTTGCTTCTTTTCTTGTTTCCAGCGTGTCCCATTTTTGCTTTCTTTCTCCTGCACTATCTAAGTACCAATAAATAACTGAAAAACTTGATTTTCTTTGTTTGATTGAAGCCATAATTTTCTCTCCTTATAGTTAAATTCCATTTAACCATTTATCGAAAGAAACCTTTGATACCCGTATGGCTTTACCAGCACGAACATAACTGAATTGACCGCTTTTTACCAATGAATAAGCTACTTTTTTGCTAATGTCCAGTTGTTCAGCAATTTCCTCTACTGTATAAGTCTTTTTTTCCTTTGTAGGAGATTGTGCATTTTGTGTATCACTTATCACTATTAAGACCCCTTTCATTTGTGACAGCAACAAAACACACTCGTCTAATAAGGTCATTATAACACACCTAAATAAAAAGAGTAGATAGATTTTGTTGCTGAAACTATCAATTATAAGCAGACAGACGGCTTTGGAAAGCTCCGTTAGTATCTCAACTATTCCCATTCTTGTGGGCAGAACCGCACCATGCGGACGTATCATTATTCTGTGAGGATAGGTCGTGGCAAAACGACTTTTCCAACAGTCGCTCTCGGATCACTGCGTGGGTCGCTCGCTTTCTTTTGAAAAGGTCGTGGCGTACAGTCCCCGTGGCTCGCTATCTCACAAACGTATCTGTCTGCTTTATTCAGTTGTCAAAGAGCTGTGGCGAAAGCGTGTTGCTTTCATGTAAAAGCAGGGGCAGAGCAGGAAAGAGGGGATTGAACAAATCATGCTCTGCGGTTACTGCTTGTTATTCTTCTTCGATTTCTAAGGCAATATCAAACCCTAAAATCATTTTAATAAGTGCTTCTCTGATAAGTCCCTTTAACTCCATATCTACAACAATATAAACATTGCCGTATTCATCATAGAGTGGACGCAGACAGCACTTTGATATGTACGGGTCATAAAATGCCAGTATTTTTTCAATCGCTTTTTCGTCCCCGTCCATTGCCTGCGAAAGCAAATAGTAGGACGGCTTCTTCATTGTGTGTTTCATTTGCTATCATTTCTCCTTTAGTATTTTTTTCATAAGCTCTAGTGAATTGTGTCGGTTTTGAAAAACACCACTTCTTGAAATATTTTGTCTTTTTGCAATCTCGGTATCGCTCATTTCCAAAAAATAATACATCAGCAAATTTTCTCGATTACGCTCAGACAAATGTTTCAAGGCTTCTGCCAGTTCATCATCACAAATACGAATATCACTACCGCATACATTGAAAATCGTATAGTCCGTATCATAGTCGTCCCAGACAGCCAGACTTTCTACAACGATTTCTGGAAGTTCACAAAAAAGCGTTTCTTCCTTTTGTCGTCGCTTTAATTTCTTCTGATAGTCCTTAACAACATGTCGGACAACTTTCTTCAAACAACTTTCAAAACGGCATTGAACTGTTTTCTGGAAGTCAGACGGTTTCATCAATCGCACCCCCTTTCCGTTACGACGTGAAAAGTGGTTATCCCTCTTTCCGCACCATATAGGGAACGGCAGGTGTGATTTGCTAAGTTGAAACCGAAAAAATTTAAAAATTTTTTTAGGCATGAAAAAAGCCCGCACAAAACATATAGTTTTATACGAGCTATTAAAGCTATAAAATATTCAGTTTTTAATAAAAAGCTGTTAGGTAGTGTATGATTGTATAGAATTTCGCTTAAAATGTTCCATAATACAATCCCCCTTAAAGCACCTTAATAATGTTAGTGTAGTTTTGAAAGGAAACTGTTATAAAAATCAAATCACATATTTTTTCCACCTATGCCAATTAAAATAAATAATCATCAAAAAGTAATATAATAATATAACTTGAAAGTCTAAACATTATAACTGTTTTCTATTCATTACAGTAATACTTACAATCAAACAAATAACGACCAATAAAATAGTTATAAGGACTGCAATTCCATAATCTTCAATAGATTTAGTACCAATCAGCAAAGAAGCACTTTCCATTAGAGTAGTCGGAGTGTATTTCCAAGCTTTAGGAAAAAAGCTAATAAGATACACACCTAGAACACTGCCACCAGTCCCTAAAAGCACTCCCGTATAACTTTTAACAAGAACGGAAAATAAAACAATAAGACCTATTATCCATACCCCAAACAACCACCAATGTACCATAGCAGGCAGTAGTCCAACAGCAATACTGTTATCCCAAAAAAAGGCGTTATATCCATAAGTTACAGCAAAGCATAACAAATACCCAATCGTCCACATTGTAAACATCACAAAAAATTTTGCAAATACTACTTTATAGCGAGATAGTCCTTTAGTTAAAATAAGTATAAGAGTATTTGTTTCATATTCCTTTGTAAATATTCCGCTATACAGAAACACAAATACAATTAACGCAATAGGAATGTTTTTGAAAAACTGTGTCCACGACGTAAGAGCATTCACTGTAACTTCTGTAACCATCATTCCCTGTTCTGCCAAAGAATCAGAAAGCGTTTCTAACATCCACGGCGTAAGTTTTGCAATTGCTGGATTCATAATGCCAAAAATCAAAAACAGAATACAGAAAAATGTAAGTTCTCCACTTCTGATACATTCAAAAACTTCTTTTTTTAAAAAAGCAATAAACGATTTCACTTTGACACCACCTCCATAAATAGAGATTCTAGTGAGGGTTCAACACGCTCGATTTTAGAAATTAATATTTTATGTTCTGTAATAAATTCAAGCACTTCAAACATTTTAAATTGTTCGCCCAAGAATAAAAGAGTATCTTTTGCGGTTAATTGAGCGTCTGTGAATACACTAGAAAGATATTCAGCGTCGTCTGCTTTTATTGTTTCCACAATAAATTCGTGTGAAGAACACACATTTTTTAAATCGGCAACTGCTCCTTGCATAGCTATTTTTCCATTATTTAAAAAAGCAACATCTGTGCAGATTCGTTCAACATCAGATAAAATATGTGTTGAAAACAATACCGTTGTCTGTTTTTTGGAAGAAAGTAGAATATCAAGTATCTCCTTTCTTCCAATCGGGTCGAGTGCAGAAGTCGGTTCATCACAAATCAAAATTTTGGGGCGTCCAAGAAGTGCTTGTGCAATCCCAAGTCGTTGCTTCATTCCCCTTGAAAACCCTCTAATACGATGATTTTCTTTGGAAAGACCAACAAGAGTTAAAAGTTCATCACTTCTTTTTTCAATGTCGTTTTTTCCCATTTCCAAACTTTCTCCACATAATCTAAGATATTCTCTTGCTGTCATAAAGGAGTAAAACTCTGGAACATCAGGAAGATACCCAATATAACGATTAGTTGCAGTTTGTCCGTATTTTACCCTTTCACCAGATACAAATACTTCACCCCTGTCCGACTTTAGAAGCCCTAAGATTATTTTCATTGTTGTTGTCTTGCCAGCACCATTTTCCCCTACAAAACCAAAAACACTATGTTCGGGTACAGATAAATTTAACCCTGTCAAAACTTCTTTATCCCCAAAATGTTTCTTTAAGTTTGTGATACGAAGCATATCCACGTTAAGAATCCTCCTTCCCAAGCAAGAAATAAAGGATAGGTCCAATAAATTGCATACCAACAATCACAACAATAAGCCATAAAGTACGATTACCTCTTTTATAGCTCTTATGAGTTAGAATATGATAAAGTGTATACGCCAGCAGGGCTAATTCTGAGATTACTAACGGTACTAAAAACGGTAAAAATTCAGTAACATTATTCATTATTTTTTTCCTCCTCTCGATAGGTTTCAACACAAAAACCATGATATCCACAACTGGTACACGTCAGTTTTCTGAGCGTCATGGAATGATTTGAAAAAATAAACTCTTTCAGATGAGGTTTAAATATCTCATGACACTGTGGACAGATATATACTATCCTTTTTGATAAAAATCGTATTATAAAAATTGCATATGGAATCGCTACCAAGATATATCCCCAAAATAACCACTGTATTCCAGTAGTAATCCATAAAATAATACTAACCCACTGAATTATATTTAGGGGAATACCTGTTATCAACAGAACTGCGTGTAACTGCTTCATTTTCTTTTTGTTTTCCATTGCATAAGCTATATCTCCGATTGATTCAACAGAGAAATTTTCTATTCCTTTCAGTGCTTTCTTTATGCCCTCTAGCATAGCAAGTTGCTCTTGTCTTTCTTTTACTTCATTTTGAAGAAGTTGCTCTTGCTTTTCAAGCAAAACAGAAATAACACTGCTAGGATTACTTTCAGATAACAATTCTCCTATGCTTTTAATTGAAATACCTGCATCACGAAGAAAGCAAATGATTTTCAGTTTTTTATAATCATCTTCTGAATAAAGTCGTCTGCCACCTTCAGAAAGTTCACTAGGTATTAAGATACCACGTTCATCATAATACTGCACTGTTCTAACAGATACTCCACAAAGCTTTGCTATTTCTCCTGTCGTATATTTTGACATAGCCTTTTCCTCCTTTCTGTTTTCATTTTATGTCATTACGTAGCGTTACAAGCAATACGTTACGTGGGGTAATTTTTTAAACTTAATGTTCTATCACATAGTTTATACTGCAAATCCGCTTCGCAGGAAGCGGGATAAACATTTAAACCTTTGTCTTTTGGGTAATCTTATAAATATATTCTTCTGGCGTAGGACGTTTATTTCCAAAATACTTTTTGAAATTTGCCTGCACCTCTGGGTCTGTACTGTTCATAGCTTCGTCAATCGTTGCTTCAATATCAGCCCGAACATCAGCAAATGATACACTGCCAGCTTTTGCACCAGCTTTCAATGCTTTTTTTATATCACGTTTTTTTAGCCCTATCATGGTATCACTCCTAAATTCAATCGTCTATTACTGTAAAAAATAGTGTTCTATTAGGTGGAATTTGATTGCAAAGAATTGTACTTAAAGCTTTCCATAATGCAA
>OHDR01000090.1_pt1 | contig 62020 bp, 51 predicted proteins | sample 1567001 | NCBI WGS metagenome assembly OHDR01 (sample SAMEA3879553, study PRJEB24766) | human gut metagenome | biome: human-associated habitat; feature: feces | place: USA | collected 1985/1987 | reverse complement strand
AGTATAGACGTAGTCTAGGAATAGCTATTTAGTCCAAGAAAACGTCCGCGCCCCCCCCTTACCTGAGACCGCCAAATCGGACCTGTAAGAGGATGCCTTGCCGGAAAAAGTTTTAACAACCGTACCGGAACGGAGAAGCCGGACGGTGGCATATTCTGCGGCATCATCGATGCCATTCCAGAGCCAGCCGCTTACGCTGGAGCCGGAAATATTGTCAATGAATCCGCTATATTTTTTCCGGATGGGCAGAGATGCATTGATATAACGTGTGGGATCGAGCCAGGTAAAAAGACGTTCGTCGTTCAGGGAAGAGGATGTCTTAATGGGGGATTTGTAATTGCGCAGTTCCCAATGAAGGTGGGCACCGTGGCTGCTGCCTGTGTTGCCCATAAGACCGATACGGGTACCGGGCATCACAGTGTCGCCTTCCCTGACGTAGACTTTTTCAAGGTGGGCATAGACAGTACAGAGTGTGTCAGAGTGACGGAGAATGATGTAATTTCCGTACCCCATTCCTTCACGGTCGGGTACACCGTTGGTGCCGGAGAGATAGTTTACACATTTTATTACGGTGCCGAGCGAATGGGCGGTTATATAATCAATCTGAGACTTGTATTTTACGATATCAATCCCGAGTGCCCAGCCGCGCCCGGTTTTTTTGTTTGATACATGAAGACGGTAAGGATATGAGACCTGATTATCGCCTGTTTCCAAAATACGGCTTTTAGTGTTCGTCATCGGAGTCCTCCTTTACTTCCGGAAGACCAACCAATGAAGTCAGAACGGACATTATTCCGGCAAGCAGTGATGTGGATGCGACCATTCTCCAATCTACATTCTGCAGGGCAAGTGATGTGCCGATGGCTGCTATGGCGGTTTGCGCGATTGACCGGACAGCACGGATGGCCGCGGCTTTGAACCAGAGTTTACGGTTGTACTTGAACATTTTTGAAAAATCCTTTCATGATGAATATGTATGGACTGAGCACTGCCATACAACAGCGCTCAGTAAATTTAATCGTCAAAGGCCGGATTAATCGCGTATATATTTTTGCAATCAAGTTTATCCTGGGTGATATTGAGTGCCTCGCCGAAACGCTGGAAGTGTACGATTTCACGTTCACGCAGGAAACGTAACGGAGCTACTATGTCGGGATCATCCAGAACACGAAGAAGGTTATCATATACGACTCTAGCCTTCTGCTCGGCGGCGAGATCCTCTGTGAGGTCGCAGATAGGATCGCCTTTTACCTGAAATTCGCATGCATTGAACGGGATGCCTCCGGCCGCCTGCGGCCATACACCTACAGTGTGGTCGGTGTAATATGGGGCGAAACCGGAATTCATGATCTGTTCCGGAGTGAGATTTCTGGTAAGCTGGTGAACCATTGTGGCAACTATCTCAAGATGCGCTAACTCTTCGGTGCCGATATCCGTAAGCAGTCCGGCAACTTTATTGTCAGGCATTGAATAGCGCTGTGAGAGGTAACGCATGCTGGCACCCATTTCACCGTCCGGTCCACCATACTGGCTGATGATTATCTGTGCCGCCTTCGGGTCGGGCCGCTTGATGTTTACCGGAAATTGAAGTCTTTTTTCATAAACCCACATTATTCCATTCCTCCTTCCCATGGCCAAGGCCCGTCAATCCAGTCAAAACGGCTGTTACATGTTACGTGATATTTGTTGAGAGGACCGTACCATTCAGCATAATTCTGAACGGCGGTGTCATATTCATGGTGTATTTCATGATAACGCGCAAGAGAACGGCAGTCATCGGGATGCGTGTCAAGATAAAGTCCGATATCATCGATGTAGAATCCCAGCTCCATTATTCTGCGCATGAGAGTGCACTTGGAAGGTCTGTTTGATGTGTTGGTGTTGTTCATCGTCTGCATCCTCCTTTGCCTATAAATGGTTTATCAAGTTCCTTATAGATTGTTCCTTTAATGAGAGCGGTAGAAAGGTCATATTCGGGACTGTTGCTTTTCTGCCAGACAACCCCGGCCATTGCAAGAGGACCGCGTGCATTTACAAAAATATCCTGACACCATTCGCCGGACGCATCGGTCTGTAAGGGAACCGGGCATTGCATGCGTTCCGGAGTGGCACAGGAATTTTCATTACGAGGCTGTACCCTGTTGCATCCGGATGCAAACCTGTTATTGTAATAAGGCATAAATCAAACTCCTTTTGCATATATTGTTGTTTAGTTTAGAGTATGTGGAAAATAATATTCTGTGATAAAAAGAAACGGAGTGTTATTATAATAAATAACACTCCGTAATAATAGCGGTATAATCAGGTCTCCAGGTTCTGCTGCATTACATCTGATCCGATATTGGTGTCAAGTTCATCATTCATATCGGTTCTGAAAGGCGATGCGGCAAGGCCGTTAGCACCAAAAAGAGTCGGTGTGCAATAGTTGCTCCAGCAATATCTTGCGTAAACCGGTTCCTTTACATTCCCGGAAGAAAATTCAATCGAGGAGTCCTTAACTTTGATATCGGCCGGATGGAAAATTTTATCGGCACCGGCAATTTCGTAATATTCAGGCTCACCCTTTAACACAAGACCACCTTTGCAATGTTTAAAAAATGTCTCAATGACATTGCCGTGAATTTCCTTGTGGGTGTATACGGGACCGAAAGCATCCTCTTCATCAATAAGACCGTAAGGCTTGTACTCGGCCTGAAGAGCGAGGCGGTAACCGACAGGGCCTTTATTGACCGGATGAATTTCATTGTACTGACCGCAGTCCGGTATTACGGCGATACCGGTATTTGCAACGGTGTCAAATACATGCATCTGTGCTTCGCGTAAGATAGGCCAGTTCTTGAAATCAGGGCTTCCGGAATATTTGTGCATAGGGAGCTGGGTTATGATGAAAGTAAGACTTTCGTCTTCCCAGTCTTTACGCCAGAGTCTGATAAGGTTAGTGAGAAGTCTGTCATACATTCTCGGACGCATGTCGTCGTTCTCGCCCTGATAATATATGAAACCTCTAAGCGTGTAAGGACTGATTTTACGAATCATCTGCCAATACTGTCCTGTAGGACGGAACGGGTTATAATTATTGATAGGACCCGGCCATTTACATTCTCCGATTATTTTCTGGGCCTCAAACCAGTCCGTATCAGGGTGCTCTGAGAATAACTTCTGGGAACGCTCATTCCATGCAGTATCATACACGACATATTCATCATAATCCTTGCGCTGTACATCCAGAGGGATGTCCTTGTTGCGCTCATCAAACTCATCCATATATATACGGGTTTCGTCATCTGCCGTAATGGCTTCACGGCTCATCCAGCAGCTTGCGGAAGTGCCGCCCCAGTTGCATCCGATAATACCGACTGTAACGCCGAGATCTTTTGATAGTTTTTCCGCAAAAAGATAACCTATTGCCGACCAGTCCTTGAAACCTTCGTCATCAGCAAGCTGCCAGTGTGCATTGTCGAAAGCCTCATAATATTCGTCTGTCACATAAGCAAACTTCGGTGTATAGAAAAATCTCACGTTAAAATCACGGTCTTTGACATCCTTTACACGATCCCAGTCAGTACAGGATGAAATCACAAATTCCATGTTGGACTGTCCGCCCGCGAGCCATACCTCTCCGATGGCAATGTTATTTAATACAACCTTGTCTTCACCGCATACGGCTGTGAGCGAGAGATTAGTGGCCGCACTCATAGGTGCCAGTTCGGTTTCCCAATAACCGTTGTCATCGGCGGTGGCCGACACGGTCCGACTGTTGAAATCAATTGTAACCTGTCTGCCGGCAGCTACATTACCGAACAGCTTAACGGCCTTGTCGCGCTGGAATACCATGTTGTCGGTAAAGACAGCGGCGAGTATTTTTTTCTTCATAATGACCTCCATATATAATTATTGTATGGGTTCGCCGTAAAGCAATCCCCTTGAGCCGGTGGCGATGTAAAACCGGCCGAAACTGCGGGCATCTCCACAGATGCAGTCTATCTGGCCGAACATCTGGTTGTCGTTATTGATACGGAGCCATGATGCACCGTCGTCATCGGAACGGTAGAAACCGTACACACCGTCAATAATTGCAGCAGCGTAAATTGATTTCAGGCCACGGAGAAAATCTCCGTCAGGACCTATACCAAGACCGATGCGGTAGAATGTCTTGTTACCATCGGTAATTTTCTTAAAAGTAATTTTATCATCGGTAATATTATACTGCATCTTCCAGATGCCGTCTACCCCAAGCGCCATGTAGAATGTGCCTGTGCGGCCACGTTCTATGCACAGGGAAGATTTGTCCATTGTGTCAATCAGGTTGAGAATACATTCCGGAACATCATCCGGAACCGGATATTGTATGAATGTATCGCCGGTATCATGACTGATATATATTTTGCGCGTTGTATCGAATGCATACACAATCTCCGGATTAACGCGGTCAGCATATACTTTGGCAAAACCATCCGTCAGGATATTGCCGTCTGCATCATAAAATACAGAATGGCGGAATGTGCGGCCGCAGTCGTGGCTTACAAGCACCGCCACAAGCGGCAGAAAAACTCTGTCGGCAGGTGTCCATATGATTGAATTGCCGTCAGCGGTTATCGTAACCCATCCGGCATTCTGGTTTACCATTGAAATGCGGTGTAAAAGCGTGTCCGTATATTCATCGATGCCGAAAGGAAGATCAAGGTGTGTAAAAGTACGGCACTGGTCATTCGACAGAATAAGGCCACCAGTAGTCATGCCGGTCCAGTTGCCCCTTGCGGTAACGACAACGCGATTCGGATTATTGTCCGTGTAATCGGCATTAATACATGTTATATACCGGTTACCGTCTGCGTCGGCAAAAGAATTGGTGCAAGGAGTGTCTGTTTTGGTAAAAGCAAAACCGCCGAGGTCACCGACTGCGTCGATTGCAATCACATCACCGGCGTGCGGACTGTACACATTGATATGCACGGTTTCCTCTATTCCCGGGCAACGGTCGCACCATTTACAGTCGTCAGACGTGAAATTATATGTTCCGAATACACCTGTTCCTGTATTAAAAATAACATCATTATAATCAAACGGATTTATTTTGATATCGCTGAGCCAGTGAATAAGTGATGTGTTACCGTTAAATTCCGGCTTCATATATGATGTATTAAAATAAATTCTGTTATTATCAAGCTTATGGAGATTAACCTCCCATGTATCGCCGTAATCCCTGGATATGAATACAATATCACCACGCTTCTCACTGAGGGTGGAAGCAGCTAACAGACCCGGAACCTGAGGTGATGAGCATATTCCGCCGAATCCGCACTCATTGGCTCTGTCGCGGCTATAGGAATACGGCCCGCCGCATGGTGTAATATCATTATATGAACCGAGATGTCCGGATTGATCAACCGGATAGCGGAGTATTTTACCGCCTGCGGCATCACCGGAATCACAGCTGTATCCCTCGTCATCAATCTGGCTTTTCGGACCGTTGCATGATAATGTGACATACAGGTAACGGCCATCGTAATCGTAACGTTCGGCAGTGTAACCCTTCATGCGTGCGCCGTCAGGGACAAGGCAGTCAGGCATCGGCAGTTCTTCCCAGGTGCCGCCGGTATCGTATGATACATATAAGCTATGGCCGCGTGTAAGTCCGTCAGAGGATTTATTGTTAATGCCGGCGGTTCCGAGAACCAGAGTCCCGGAATCCGGATGAACCCAGACAAAAGTACAGTTAAGCTCATTGGCTCTGCTGCCTGCGGCTATTGATATACTCTGCCAGGTCATGCCGCCGTCGGATGTGCGAAGCAGCCCGCCGCGCTGACTTGCAAAATAAAGTACGTCAGGATTATTGTAATCTACTACAAGACGCATGCCGCATCCGCGTCCCGGAAAATTTCCGTGAACAACACACGGAAGTTCACTGTAACGGAATGTTTTACCATAGTCATCCGATACGGCAAATATGCCGTTAACACCCGGTTTACGGTGCCAGTCACTAAGTCCGCATGCAATGTATAACATTGCGGGATTATGCGGGTCGAGTGCAATAGCGGACGGATAACATTCGGCCGGGTTAATATGTGTTACATGGTCCATAAGGCTTATCCATGTGTCATTATCATAGTCATAGCGGTATACGCCTCCGATATCCGTGCGGCAGTAAAGCAGGTTCTTACATGCGGGATGATAAGCAAAACCTGTTACATATCCGCCGCCCGGAATGGACATATGACCGTATTTGTATTGAATATTTTTCATAAGCAGAAAAATCTCCTAGTAAATCTTGTATTCTTTACCCTCTCTTACGAACACCGGAATAATATCAAGCGGAGCATCCACAATTACATTCTGGCCGCCGTCAAACATTTTGCCTGATGCGGCATCCTTCCAGCGCGTTCCCGCAGGAAGATATACGGAACGTGTGAATGTCTGTGCTTCCATAACTGGTGCAACAAGAATATCCGGTCCGAACATATACTCGTCTTCGTATCCCCAGCATGTCTTATCTTCCGGAAAATCATAGAAAAGCGGTCTCATAACCGGTGTTCCGTGAAGATGTGCTTCCATCATGCAGTTTCTCACATAATCTCTTAAATTCTCTCTTATGAAGAGGAATTTCTTCATAATCTCGTAATTCTCCTCGCCGAAACTCCAGACTTCATTGTCCTGTCCTGATGAGAATGTGCGGACACCGTCTATATATTCGACTTCACGCTCATAATAAGGAAGTCTTTCACCGTGAAGACGGAATACAGGACAGAATGCTCCCCACTCAAACCATCTTACAAGAAGCTCCCTGAAAGCAGGATCTTTGCCATCGCCGCCTACAAAACCTCCGATATCGCTTGTCCACCATGGGATACCGGCAAGACCCATTGAAAGACCTGCCTGAAGCTGCTCCCTGAAAGCGCGGAAAGTTGAACATATATCGCCTGACCATGTGAGAGTGCCATATTTCTGGCTGCCGGCCCAGGCGCATCTTACAAGGCTCATGATGTCTTTTTCACCGACGGATTTCAGACCGTCATAGAATCCTTTGGCATACATTACTGGATAAATGTTAGTGCACTGGAGCGCCGGACCTTCATAATATCTGAATACATCGAAATCATACGGACCGTATTCCGGTTCAGCTTCATCAAGCCAGAAACAGTGGATGCCCTTATCGTAATAATTCTCTTTGCAACGGTCCCAGACAAACTGTCTTGCTCCCGGATGTGTTGCATCGAAAAATGTGGTATCACCCATCCAGTTCATATGGAAACCTGAAGCACGGTCGGTCTTTACAAGGTAGCCGCGGTCGTTCATCTCGCCGTAATTGATGGATTTCTCATCAATGGTAGGCCATACGGAAACTGCAAGTTCCACTCCCAGTTCTTTGAGCTCACGGACCATTCCTTCAGGATCCGGCCAGTCACGCGGTTCAAATCTGAAATCACCCTGTCTTGTCCAATGGAAAAAATCAATTACAACAACATCCATAGGCAGGCCGCGTCTCTTGTGCTCACGGACAACTTTCATAAGTTCGTCCTGCGTTCTATATCTTAATTTACACTGCCAGAAGCCGAGACCGTATTCAGGCATCATAGGGGAAAATCCTGTAGCACGGGCATAATTCTCCTCTATTGCCGCAGGAGTATCTCCTGCGGTTATGAAATAATCAAGTTTTTTGGTGCTCTGTGCAGTCCATTCGGTCTTGTTGTTTCCGAATACAACATTGCCGACAGCAGGATTGTTCCAGAGGAAACCGTATCCTCTGCTTGATATGTAAAAAGGAACACTGGCCTGACTGTTGCGGTGGCAGAGTTCAAGAACGGAACCCTTCTTATCGAGACTCTTATCCTGATACTGGCCCATTCCGTAGATATGCTCGTCATCAAAAGCTTCAAATCTGGCTGCGAGAGAGTAATCATTGGTTCCCGGAATCGGCTTAAGTTCACGGCCTTCAACTCTTATCGGGACACTGTAGCGGTCTATTCTGTTACGATTGCGCCAATATTCCTCAGTGAGGAGTTCACCCTTATCGTTATAGAAGGAAATCCAGCCTTCAAAAGAAACTTTGGCGGTAATCTTACCGTTGGTTATGGATGCTTCCATGGACGACTGCGAGTGTTTCTTAATTTCTTCTTCGCTGTGCCACCATGGCTCGGTTGTATCAATCTCATGGATATCTATATGACTGTCGGTGCAGGCAGGCTCCATTGTAAGAGCCCAGTTATGTTCATCCATCTTATTTTCCCTGGTCATGCGGACTCTGAGAGAATCCGCGCCCCATGGCGTGATCATTACAACTGCAGAACCGTATTCTATAAGCAGTGAGTTGTCTTTTTGTGAAAATCTCATAAAAACCTCCATTAAAAACATAATAAATATATGATTTCATTGTACAAAAGTGTCAATATGCTTTCAAGCAAAAAAATTTGATGTTTTTTACAGAAAACTATTGACATTCTGAAAAAGTGTGTTATAGTGTTTATAGAACAGATAAAACAGATAGGAGGGATTTTTATGAATATACAGAAATTTACACAGAAATCAGTGGAAGCACTGCAGGATTGTGAGAAGTTAGCATATGAATACGGTAATCAGGAAATAGATCAGGAACATCTCTTAAGATCACTTGTGGATCTTGATGACAGCCTGATTGCCAGTCTCCTTGAGAATATGGGCGTGGATCTTGCCGTATTCCGTTCGGAGGTAGATGCAGCACTTAATCGTAAGACCAAGGTGTCGGGTGATGTGGAACTCCATATCAGCCAGGCTCTTAATAAGGTATTGCTTTGTGCCGAGGATGAGGCTAAGAGCATGGGAGATCAGTATGTTTCTGTAGAACATATTTTTCTTACTCTTATCAAATATCCTAATAAAGAGACGGCACAGATATTCCGTACGTTCGGAATTAACAGGGATTCTTTCCTGAAGGCACTTATGGCAGTCAGAGGTACGAAGCAGGTTACCAGTGATAACCCTGAGGCTACATATGATACACTTAAGAAATACGGTGTGGATCTTGTGGAGCGTGCAAGGGAGCAGAAGCTCGACCCGGTAATCGGCAGGGACAGCGAGATACGTAATGTAATCCGTATCCTTTCAAGGAAGACCAAGAATAATCCGGTTCTTATCGGTGAACCTGGTGTAGGTAAGACCGCAGTTGCGGAAGGACTTGCACAGCGTATCGTTCACGGGGATGTTCCGGAAGGACTTAAGGATAAGACCATATTTTCACTTGATATGGGTGCAATGCTTGCCGGTGCGAAGTACCGTGGTGAGTTCGAGGAACGTCTTAAGGCAGTTCTCGACGAAGTACGCAAGAGCGAAGGTAAGATCATTCTTTTCATAGATGAGTTGCATACGATTGTAGGTGCAGGTAAGACTGACGGCTCAATGGATGCCGGCAATATGCTTAAGCCTATGCTTGCGAGAGGTGAGCTTCACTGCATCGGTGCCACGACACTTGATGAATACCGTAAATATATCGAGAAGGATGCAGCCCTTGAGAGACGTTTCCAGCCGGTAATGGTGGATGAGCCGTCGGTTGAGGATACCATTTCAATACTTCGTGGACTGAAAGAGAGATATGAGGTTTTCCACGGCGTCAAGATTGCGGATAACGCGCTTGTAGCTGCAGCTGAACTTTCACACAGATATATTTCCGACAGATTCCTGCCGGACAAGGCCATTGACCTTGTGGATGAAGCCTGTGCGCTTATTAAGACAGAGCTTGATTCCATGCCTGCAGAACTTGATGAATTATCACGTAAGGTCATGCAGCTTGAAATCGAGGAAGCCGCTCTTAAGAAAGAGACCGATGAAGTCAGTAAGAAGCGTCTTGCCGAACTGCAGGAGGAGCTTGCAGGACTCAGGGATGAGTTTAACGCCGGTAAGGCCAGATGGGATAACGAGAAGGCTTCGGTTGACCGTTTAAGCCATCTTCGTGAGGAGATAGAAGATGTCAATAAGCAGATACAGTTAGCTAAGCGTGAATATAATCTTGAGAAAGCTGCAGAGCTCCAGTACGGTAAGCTGCCGGCTCTTGAGAAGGAACTTGCTGAAGAAGAGAAGAAGGTTAATGAGAAAGACCTTTCGCTTGTGCATGAGTGTGTAACAGACGAAGAGATAGCCAAGATTGTATCCAGATGGACCGGTATTCCGGTTGCCAAGCTCAACGAAAGCGAGCGTAATAAGACTCTTAATCTTGCGGATGAGCTTCACCGTCGCGTTATCGGACAGGATGAAGGCGTTACGAAGGTAACGGAAGCCATCATGCGTTCGCGTGCAGGTATCAAGGATCCGAAGAGACCTATAGGTTCGTTCCTTTTCCTTGGTCCTACAGGTGTTGGTAAGACAGAACTTGCCAAGACACTTGCACAGAGTCTTTTTGATGACGAGAACAATATTGTCCGTATCGATATGAGTGAGTATATGGAGAAATACTCCGTATCCAGACTTATAGGAGCGCCTCCAGGATATGTAGGATATGAAGAAGGCGGACAGCTTTCCGAAGCGGTAAGGCGTAAACCATATTCCGTAGTTCTTTTCGATGAAATCGAGAAGGCACATCCGGATGTGTTCAACGTACTTCTTCAGGTTCTTGATGATGGACGTATCACTGACTCACAGGGCAGGACGGTTGACTTCAAGAATACGATAATTATTCTTACATCCAACATCGGTTCGCAATATCTTCTTGACGGTATACAGCCTGACGGAAGCATCAGTCCTGAGGCGGAGGCATCTGTTATGAACGATCTCAGAAATCATTTCAGACCTGAATTTCTTAACAGACTTGATGAGATTATCATGTTTAAGCCGCTGTCCAAGGATAATATCGGTGCAATCGTAGGACTTATGATTGACGAGCTCAATAAGAGACTTGAAGACCGTGAACTCAAGGTTGAACTTACCGATGCTGCAGTTGCCAATGTTTCTGAGAACGGATATGATCCGGTATACGGTGCAAGACCGCTTAAGCGTTACATCCAGAAGACTGTCGAGACACTCAGTGCCAAACTGATTCTCGAAGCTAAAGTAGGACCGGGAGATGTTATACTTATCGATGTTGACAGCGATGGCAGACTAATTGCCCGTAAGAAGTAAAATTTGCTTGATATTTATTTAAATAGATGTATAATTAGAAATTGTAATACAAGATGGGGTGCTTGCAGAAAGCGGGCTGAGATCAGACCCATAAGCTGATTTGGATAATGCCAACGTAGTGTGATTGTATACAATGACTATGTAATTTGTGTGCAGAGGCTCAGTTGGGTCTCTGCATTTTTTGTGGAGATTTATTATGAACATCAGCAGAGAACAACTTATCTTATATGCAGTGACCGACAGGTCCTGGCTTAACGGCCGGACATTATACGAACAGGTGGAGGAAGCACTTGAGGGCGGAACCACACTTGTACAGCTTCGCGAGAAAAATATGCCCGATAAGGATTTTATAAATGAAGCGGTTCCGATAATGGAACTGTGTCACAGATATAATGTGCCACTTATAATAAATGATAGGGTTAATGTCGCAGCCGAAATACATGCAGACGGAGTCCATATCGGTCAGTCCGATATGGATGCGGCAAAAGCAAGGAAAATTCTTGGACCGGACAGCATAATCGGCGTCACCGCAAAGACAGTGGAGCAGGCATTGAAAGCTCAGGCGGAGGGTGCGGATTACCTTGGCAGCGGAGCGGTATTCGGGACAACCACGAAATCAGACGCGAAGCCGATGGATATAGATACTTTGAATGCAATATGCGACAGTGTTGATATTCCGGTAGTTGCGATAGGAGGTATCAATAACGATAATGTTATGAAACTGTCCGGAAGCAGGATTGCGGGAATTGCCGTGGTAAGCGGTATTTTTGATAATAAAGATATTAAAGGCGCAGCCCAATCGTTAAGGGCCAAGGCTTTAAATATAATATCGGGCAGATAAGCCCATACACAGCGGCAGATTGGGGGCACCACCTTAGGTCGCTATACAAAATTAATGCACAAGGAGAAAGACTATGAGAACAGCATTAACAATCGCCGGAAGTGATTCCAGCGGAGGCGCCGGAATACAGGCAGATATTAAGACGATGACCGCGAACGGCGTTTATGCCATGAGCGCGGTTACGGCACTTACTGCCCAGAATACAACCGGCGTAACAGGAATAATGGAAGTAACCGAAGATTTTTTGGCAGAGCAGCTGGATTGTATTTTTACCGATATCTATCCGGATGCGGTAAAGACAGGAATGGTATCATCATCAGGCCTCATTAATGTCATATGTGACAAGCTGGTCGGATACGATGCGAAAAACATCGTGGTTGACCCTGTTATGGTGGCAACGAGTGGAGCCAAGCTTATCAATGATGATGCCATCAGTACATTGAAAAATAAATTACTGCCTCTCGCAACAGTGATAACTCCCAATATACCGGAAGCCAAAGAACTTTCGGGCATGGAAATCGCCTCGGAGGATGATATGGTAAAAGCTGCGGAAGCTATCTGTGACAGATACGGCTGCTCCGTTCTTCTAAAAGGAGGACACAGCCTCAATGACGCCAACGATCTTCTGTGGCAGAAGGGCATGGAGCCGGTATGGTTCTACGGAAAGAGAATTGACAATCCGAACACACACGGAACCGGATGCACTTTATCATCGGCGATAGCATCCAATCTTGCCAAGGGTTATGACCTTACGTCATCGGTGAGATATGCCAAGAATTATATTTCGGGCGCGCTTGCGGCGATGCTTGACCTCGGTAAGGGAAGCGGCCCTATGAATCATGCTTTTGCAATAGAAGGAGAATTTATCAATGAGTGAGAAAAAAACATCCGTTTTCAGTAATGGATTAATATGGTTTGGAGCAGGCGTATCGATAGCGGAGATTATTACGGGTACATATCTCGCACCGCTTGGTTTCACGAAAGCGATGCTTGCAATCGTTATAGGACATGTGATAGGCGCACTTATGATGTTTGCGGCCGGAATGATCGGAGCAAGAGAAGAAAAAAGTGCAATGGAAACCGTTAAGATGAGTTTCGGTAAGAAAGGCGGACTTCTTTTTGCTGTGCTTAATATATTACAGCTTGTCGGCTGGACGGCCATCATGATTTATGACGGTGCGGTTGCAGCTAACGGCATTCTCGGCACGGGAATCTGGGTATGGGCTGTTGTAATCGGAGTACTTATTCTTGTGTGGATACTTATCGGTCTTACCAATCTTGGTAAAGTCAATACAATCGCAATGGCGGCTTTGTTTGTCTTATCGATCATCCTTTTTAAAGTCGTATTTTTCGGCAAAGGTGTACGCATTACAGATATAGTAAGCAGCGAAGGACTTTCGTTCGGAGCAGCGGTTGAACTTGCGGTTGCAATGCCTCTTTCATGGCTTCCGCTTATAAGTGATTACACAAGAGAAGCTGCCAAGCCTGTCAGGGCAACAGCTGTAAGCGTTGTAACATATAGCATTGTAAGTATCTTTATGTACACAATCGGAATGGGAGCCGCTCTTTTTACGGGAGAAAGCGATATTGCCAGTATACTCGTTAAGGCAGGACTCGGAGTTGTCGGCCTTCTTATCGTTATTTTTTCAACGGTTACGACAACATTCCTTGATGCTTATTCAGCCGGTGTATCATGTGTGTCTATTACTTCCAAAATCAAGGAAAAATGGGCTGCCGTAGTCGTTACGGTAATCGGTACGATTGCTGCAATTGTATATCCTATGGACAACATTACTGATTTCCTCTACCTTATCGGTTCGGTATTTGCACCGATGATAGCGGTTCAGATAGCGGATTATTTCATATTAAGGAAGGCTGACTCGATAGACAAGGGCTTCAATTGGAGAAATCTTATCGTGTGGCTCGCAGGTTTCGTGGGATACCGCGCGCTTATGCATGTGGACACGCCTGTCGGAAACACGCTTCCTGATATGGTCATCACAATCGTTCTCTGCCTGATTGTGGAGAAAATTGCCAAGGCAATCTTAAAAAACAAATACTAAGACACTTTGTCCTCTTTCGGACAGGGTGCGGAAAAGAGGACAAAAATGAATTACAAATCAAACCTTAAAAAAATGACATTAACAGCTATTTTTGTGGCAATATCGGTTGTCGGAAGTATGTTTTCGTTCCCGGTATTCGGCTCAAAATGCGCTCCGGTACAGCATCTTGTAAACATATTATGTGCCGTTACCGTAGGACCGTGGTGGGGTCTTGCGCAGGCTTTTGCTGCTTCGCTTATAAGAAATCTTACAGGCCTCGGAACATTGCTTGCCTTTCCGGGAAGCATATGTGGTGCTTTAATCGGAGGACTTTTATACAAGGCACTTAAGAAACTTCCGTTTGCATATATCGGTGAGGTTTTTGGAACGGGCGTGATCGGCGGCATGCTGGCGTTCCCTATAGCACGCCTTATCATGGGTAATACCTCGGCAGCGTTGTTCACATTCGTAATTCCTTTCCTTATAAGCACATGCGGCGGAACAATAATTGCGATAATCATTACAGTGCCGTTAAAACAGACCGGTGTTTTATCCAAAATCAGAGAAAATCTGGAGAACTGATAATATGAAAGTAACAGAAGAGTATGCAAAAAAATTATATCGGCAGATACGGTCAGCAAGACCGGTCATCCATTGCATTACCAACACTGTCACGGTCAATGACTGCGCCAATGTACTGCTTGCCTGCGGGGCTTCGCCCACAATGGCGCACCATCCGGCGGAGGTGGCGGAAATAACAAGCGCTGCCTCGGCTCTGGTATGTAATCTCGGCGCAACGGAGAATTACGATGCCATGGTAAATGCCTGCAAGGCAGCTGGTGAGGTTAAGCATCCGGTGGTTATCGATCCGGTAGGAATCTCAGGTTCAGCGTTCAGACGGAATTTTATCAATGAGCTTATAAAGATAAATACACCTGCATGTATACGCGGTAATTATTCGGAAATACGTGCCCTTATGGAAAACCGCAATACGATAACAGGTGTGGATGCAGCCGATAAGAAAATAGATATATCCGGCATGAAATCTTATGCGGCAGCGCACAATACAATCCTTATAGCATCGGGTGCGACGGATGTCATAACCGACGGAAAGAATGTAATTTATTGCAATAACGGCGATGGCATGATGGCCCGGATAACGGGAAGCGGATGCATGCTTTCTGCGCTTATAGGAGCTTTCCTATCTGTTGACTCTTCTGTTTATTCGGCTGCTGCCTGCTGTTGTATGTACGGCGCGGCTGGAGAGATTGCCGCCGGCATGACCCGGGAAAGCGGCGGCGGAACAATGACTTTTCACGACAAATTCATCGATGTGATTTCATTGATTGAATCGCAGTCGTTGCTCTTTATACTTTAATTCTAAACATGTATATGTTACAATATTACCATTAATATTTCAGGATGGTTTTATTATGGAGAGAGAATCTTTTAAATCAAGGCTTGGCTTTATACTGGTCAGTGCCGGATGCGCAATCGGAATAGGCAATGTATGGCGTTTTCCATATGTTGTCGGACAGAACGGCGGCGGAATATTTGTGATTTTGTATCTGGTATTCCTTATTATCATGGGACTCCCGGTTCTTACTATGGAACTTGCAGTCGGCAGGGCCAGCAGGAAAAGTGCAGTATTATCATATAAAGCACTTGAAAAGCCTAAGGCAAAATGGCATATTCACGGCTGGTTTGCGATGCTTGGGTGCTATATACTTATGATGTATTACACTACAGTGTCAGGCTGGATGTCATCATATTTCTTTAAATTTGTAACTGGAGAATTTAAAAACGGAATGGATTCCGCAGCAACGGGTGCGGTATTTACCAATCTTCTGGACGACCCGGTGCAGATGTTGATCTGGATGGGACTTACGGTTGTTGTCGGATTTCTGGTATGCAGCCGCGGACTCCAGAACGGACTTGAGAAAATAAGCAAGATAATGATGGTGGCATTACTCGGACTTATTGTCGTGCTTGCAGTGCACAGCATTATGCTTCCGGGAGCATCCAAAGGAATAGAATTTTATCTTGTACCGAATATCGACCGTGTCAAAGAAGTCGGCGTCGGTAATGTGGTTTCCGCTGCGATGAATCAGGCTTTCTTTACGCTAAGTCTTGGCGTTGCTGCGATGGAAATTTTCGGAAGTTATATGAGTAAGGATAATACGCTCGCCGGAGAAGGAATAAAAATATGCGGACTTGATACGTTTGTGGCGATAATGGCGGGACTTATTATTTTTCCGGCATGCTTCAGCTACGGTGTTGATGTCAGTCAGGGACCGAGCCTTATATTTGTGACATTACCGAATGTGTTTGTAAATATGGAAGGCGGAAGAATCTGGGGTTCGCTGTTCTTCTTATTTATGACATTTGCGAGCTTTTCAACTATTATGGCGGTATTTGAAAATATTATGTCATTCTGCATTGATATGTTTGGATGGAGCCGTAACAAAGCTGCGATTATTAATTGTATTGTGATTCTTATTGCAAGCGTTCCGTGTGTGCTTGGGTATAATCTGTGGAGCGGACTCCATATTATCGGAGGACGGGATGTGCTTGACAGCGAGGATTTCATAGTAAGCAATCTGCTGCTGCCGATAGGTTCACTTGTGTATACGCTTTTCTGCGTGACCAGATGGGGCTGGGGCTTTGATAATTATATTGACGAGGCCAATACCGGAAAGGGTGCCCGCATTGCGCGCCGTCTGAAACCGTATTTTAAATTCGTATTGCCTGTGCTTATCGTAATCATAATTGTGCAGGGATTTATAAAGTAGAATCATGACAGAATTACAGAGAAAATTATTTGAATTACAGGACACGGAATACGGGGATTTTCACAGCAGACTTATGCCGACAATCGATAAGGAAAGAATTATCGGCATAAGGATGCCGGTGTTAAGAAAATTTGCCGCGGATTTTGTCCGGACTGATATGGCAGCGTCTTTTCTTGAAGAGCTGCCACATTATTATTATGAAGAAAATAACCTTCATATGATGATTTTATGCGGTATCAAAGACTATAATGAATGTCTTGCCGGGATACAGAAGTTTCTTCCGTACATTGATAACTGGGCGACCTGCGATCTGCCGGAGCCGAAATGTTTCAGAAAGTATAAAGAAGAACTTTTTCCGGTTATCAAAGAATGGATCGCGTCGGATAGGACATATACTGTAAGATACGGAATTGGCATGCTTATGCGGCTGTATCTTGATGATGGTTTTAAGGAAGAATATCTGGAATTGGCTGCAGCTGTGCGCTCCGAAGAATATTATGTCAATATGATGATAGCATGGTATATGGCAACAGCTCTTGCCAAACAATGGGACAGTACGATACCGTATATCACGGGCAGAAAGCTTGATGTGTGGGTACATAACAAGACGATACAAAAAGCCGTTGAAAGCTTCCGCATAAGCAATGAACAGAAAGAAATTCTTAAGTCATTAAGAATAAAAAGCAGGTGATGAAATGGATTGGGACAGCATAATTAATCTCAGACATGAATTGCATAAGATACCTGAGAAGTCATTTTGCGAAAAATTTACTTCAGACACTATCAAAAATTATATCAAAAAGAATACATCCTGGGAAATAGAAGAACTGGAGAATAATGCATTCATTGTGCATTGTAATCCTGATAATGCTCCGGCGAATGATGCCATTGCATTCAGGGCGGACATGGATGCGGTATGTGCGGGCGGCCATAATGAACCCGGACATTACTGCGGTCATGACGGACATTCTTCCATTCTTGCCGGACTGGCAGTAAGTCTGTATGAGAACAGGAACAGGCTTGATGGGAATGTGTATCTTGTTTTTCAACCGGCGGAAGAGACAGGCAAGGGAGCATTGGTCTGCCGTGATATAATCAGAGATAAAAATATCAAAGAGATATACGGTTTACATAATATACCGGGATACCGGATGGGAGATGTCCTTATAAGAAAAGGCACATTTGCCTGCGCATCAACAGGAATATCCATAAAATTTACCGGAACGCCAAGCCACGCAGCGTACCCGGATGCGGGACTCAACCCATGTATCAGTCTTGCCGGACTGCTTATCGAATTGCAAAATCTTACTAAGGATATGCAAAGTGATGGCGGAATAGTCATGATGACGGTCATCGGAATCGAAGCCGGAAGTGACAATTACGGCGTGTCGGCATCGGAGGGAACATTAAGGCTTACGTTAAGAGCCGAGAGAGGCGTTGTATTCGATGAACTGGTGTCGCAGATAGAAAATAAAGCGCGCATCTATGCCGCAAATGGCGGATTTGATATTGAAATCGAACGCATTGAACCGTTTCCTGCTACCGAAAATAAAGATAAATCCGTTGAAAAAGTAATAAAATGTGCCGAAAGACTGGGACTTAACGTGCAGGAACTTAAAGAACCTATGCGCTGGTCGGAGGATTTCGGATATTATCTTCAAGAGTGTGACGGCGCATTCTTTGGAATCGGGGACGGAGAAGATTATGCACAGCTTCATACGGTGCAATACGAATTCCCTGATGAAATAATTAAGAATGCCGTCAGACTTTTTACGGAACTCGCACTGGCGGCAGTGCCGCCTGCGGATATATCCGATATGTAAAATTCTTCTCTTGTAAGGAATGGATTTACGCTGGTTGAATGGGGCGGCGCGGTTATAGGCTGATATACAGATTAAGAACTCCGGTCATGTTATGTGGCCGGAGTTTTGCATACTTGCATATGTTTTATGATGTGATATAATCATAGAGAACTAAATTAGCATAAAGGTGATTAATAATGAATTTAAGTGAAGACTCTAAATTTACGGTCAGACCTCTGACAAAAGATGATGTAGAGCAATATAACGCATTGTTAAGGTATGCATTTCAGGTTACGGAACAGGATCTTGCCGAGACCGGATGGAAGGATGATGAAATCCAGCAGTCCAAGTTCCCGGTGCTTGAGAGAGCAGATGTACTCGGATGCTTTGATGATGATGAACTGGTATCACAGTTTGCGGTATATCCGCTTGATATGAATATATACGGACGCAAATACTCCGTGGGTTTTGTGACAAGTGTATGTACATATCCGGAGTATACGGGTCATGGAATCATGAAAAATCTCATGAGACGTGGTCTTACGCGCATGAAGGAAAACGGTAAGTCATTTGCACTTCTCTATCCATATTCCATACCGCTTTATCGTAATCTCGGATGGGAAATCATATCCAATAAGATGACATATATCGTTAAGGATACACAGATTCCGCGTAAGATAGAAGAACCGGGATATGTCAAACGTGTCGACTGGGATGATAACGAATTTGTGAATCTGCATACCAGGTTTGCCGAACAGACACACGGATGTCTGTACCGCAATAATCTTGCGTGGGAAGAATACTGGAGATGGGATGAGGATGATACATCAGTTGCTATATATTATTCTCATGACGGAACCCCACAGGGATATATGGTATATATGATAAGTTCGGATATAATGCATATCAAGGAGATGATCTATCTTAACAGGGAGGCACAGCTCGGCCTCTGGGAATATGTATATGCACATGATTCCATGATAGATGAAGTTCACGGTAATAATTATTACAGTGAGCCGATTGCCTTTGAACTGGATGACAGTGACATTAAGGAAACGATACGTCCGTATGCAATGGGAAGAATAATCGATTTCGGGCAGTTTATAAGCGATTATGCATGTAATCCGAAGGGAAAGAATGTTACTATCAGATTTGATATCGAAGATGACCTGCTTGAATGGAATAACAGTGAATATACCGTGCGTTTTAAGAAAGGCGCATGCAGCCTTACTGATGAAGAACCGGATTATGTTCTGAAGATGTCCATAGGAACGCTTACTACACTTTTTATGGGGTATAAGACTGCGGACAAATTATATAACATGAATAGAATTATCGGAGACATTAAGGCAGTTGAAGCACTTGATAATATTCTATATCATGAAATACCTTATGTATCAGATTATATTTAGAGGATAAAAATATGACTTTGAGAGATTTGAAAATCGGCGAAAGTGCGGTTATACGCACCGTCGGAGGCGAAGGCGCATTAAGACAGCACTTTCTTGATATGGGTGTAATTCCGGGAGCTGAAGTCACGGTCGTGAAGTTCGCACCGATGGGCGACCCGATGGAATTGCAGATACATTGTTACGAATTGACGCTGCGACTTGCAGATGCCAAACAGATTGAAGTTGAGCCTATCGATAGCAGGTCCAGAAGACATGAGAGCGCAAAAGGCGTAAACAATACCGTCCATCCGGGACTTGGTGAGGATGGTAAATATCATGTCAAGGCGGATGAGAATCCATTGCCGGATTCCCAGATTCTTACATATGCTCTTGTCGGCAACCAGAACTGCGGCAAGACGACACTTTTTAACCAGCTTACCGGCTCCAACCAGCATGTCGGTAATTTCCCGGGAGTTACGGTTGACAGAAAGGACGGCCCTATAAAAGGATACAAAAACACGCTTGTAACGGACCTGCCCGGAATATATTCGATGTCCCCGTACAGTAATGAAGAGATAGTATCGCGTAATTTTGTACTTGATGATAAGCCTGAAGCGATAATAAACATAGTTGATGCAACCAATATCGAACGTAATCTGTATCTGACAATGCAGCTTCTTGAAATGAACATTCCGATGGTAGTTGCGCTTAATATGATGGATGAGGTTACCGGAAACGGCGGCACAATAGATGTCAACGGAATGGAGTCCATGTTGGGAGTGCCGGTTGTACCTATATCAGCGGCTAAGAATGAAGGTGTTGATGAACTTATAAAACATGCCATTCATATTGCCAAATATCAGGAACGTCCCGGCAGGCAGGATTTCTGTGATGAGAATGATTTTGGCGGGGCAGTGCACCGCTGCATTCATTCCATAGCGCATCTTATTGAAGATCATGCAGAGACAGCCGGAATACCTGTACGCTTTGCAGCATCAAAGCTTATAGAGGGTGACAGCCTGATTCTGGAGAAATTGAACCTTGATAAGAATGAGATTGAGACACTTGAGCATGTTGTCATCCAGATGGAGAAAGAACGCGGACTTGACAGAAGTGCAGCGATTGCTGATATGCGGTTCTCATTCATCGAGAAAGTGTGTGAGAAAACTGTTGTCAAACCCAAAGAAAGCAAAGAAAGACTGCGCAGTGAGAAAATAGACCGTATTCTGACCGGCAAGTACACAGCAATTCCATGTTTTATAGCGATAATGGCAGCCGTATTTATATTGACATTCAACGTAATAGGCGCGGGACTTCAGAAGCTTCTTGAGATGGGCATAGATGCCCTGACGGGGGCTGTTGACAAGGGATTGAGTGCGGCCGGTGTAAATTCGGCATTGCACAGTCTTGTTATAGATGGTATATTTGCGGGCGTCGGTTCGGTGCTGTCATTCCTTCCGATCATCGTAACATTGTTTTTCTTCCTGTCACTTATGGAAGACAGCGGATATATAGCGAGAGTTGCGTTCTTTATGGATAAACTGCTGCGTAAAATAGGACTTTCCGGCCGAAGCATCGTTCCGCTTTTGATCGGATTCGGATGTACGGTTCCCGCAGTAATGTCTACGAGGACACTTCCAAGCGAAAGAGACCGTAAGATGACGATTTTACTGACCCCGTTTATGAGCTGTACGGCGAAGCTTCCGATATATGCATTTTTTGTGAGCGCGTTTTTCCCGGGCAAGGGCGGAATAGTGATGACGGGATTATATTTTCTGGGAATTGCGGTAGGTATTCTTGTTGCATTTATTTTTAAAAAGACATTATTTAAAGGCGAGGCGGTTCCTTTTGTGATGGAGCTTCCTAATTACAGACTTCCGGGAATTAAGAATGTTGCGCAGTTGTTGTGGGAGAAAGCCAAAGATTTCCTGCAGCGTGCATTTACCATAATTTTGATTGCGACAATGGTAGTGTGGTTTTTACAGAGCTTCAACTGGCATTTCAATATGGTAAGCGATTCATCGGAGAGCATACTGGCTTCCGTAGCCGGATTTATTGCGCCGGTATTTGCACCGTTGGGACTCGGCGACTGGCGTGTGGTCACATCGCTTATAAGCGGATTTATGGCCAAGGAGAGTGTTGTGTCCACATTGGAAATTCTGTTTGGCAGCAGCGTGTCAACGGCATTTACCACACTTTCGGCAGTTTCATTGTTGGTATTCAGCCTCCTGTACACACCGTGTGTGGCAGCCATATCTTCAATAAGAAGAGAACTCGGGCATAAATGGGCAGTGCTTGTTGTGGTATGGCAGTGTGCTATAGCGTGGATTGCGGCATTTCTGGTAAGGATGATTGGGATGCTTATAGGATAAACAAAACAGCCATTCAGGAAAAATATAATTGAGGTGACCTCAAAAATATAATTCCCGAATGGCTGTATTTATGTTTATGGAAACTTTGCGGTTTAGAAGCTGTGGCCGCCGCCACCGCCACCTCTACCACCACCGCCGCCTCCTCCGCCGCCACCGCCGTCGGAGGAAGAGGAAGAACTTGGAGGGTCGTAAACTCTTGTCTGACCCGTCATAACACAATTGGCATTGTGTAAATTACACTGGCTGAAAATATTATTGATTATCTCGCGGCCCTTTGCAGCTTTCTTCTTTGAATAAATTCTTATTACAATGAAATTAATTATGAATGCAAGGACCAATGCGATAAGTGCATTGCTTATGTACTTCATAGGCTGCGAAATCCGTCCGCCGCTAAGAAGTATGTTGATCTGACTGAATGCTTTTGAGGCACAGTCGTAATATCTGGCATCTGTAGCATATGTATATATATTGTCTGTGATGGTGTTGGCATATGCCTTGGTTATAGTTTTATATATATAACCGTTGCTGAATATATATACTTTACGATTATCCATATCTATGAGGAAAAGTGTTGAACTTCCCTGACCGAAATGCGAATAGGAGTAATTTCTCGCATAATCATCGGCAGATGACGGATTATAAGTTGTGGTAACGAAAGCAACGTTGCCCCATTCGGTTATCGCCTCCATTTGCGAAGAAAGCTTTGCAAGCTCATCATCGGTGAGAAGGCCGGCATCGTCATCAATGTGTACCTCATATCCGGTATCCGGATTGGTGTAATCAGTACGGGCCATACACGGAAGAGCGATGATAAGCATAAGTGTCAGCGCACTCAGCATTCCTGCCAGAAATCCGGAAATCTTATGCACGGTCATCACCTCCCTTGCGGTTAAACTGAGGAAGCCTTCTGGTTGCCAGAATGTTGTATCTTCCTATTATAGTTAAATTAGTCATAACCACGGTTATAAGAATAAGTATTGCACAGGCATAAAACCATATATCCGATACCGGGTTAACAAGACACACAATTGCTCCGACGCATGTCGCCGCAAATTCAATTATGAATACCGGAAGCCCCTTATGAGATGGCTGGTCTGTGTACTTTTTGATAGTACACAGCATGAGTACGAGTGAAGCTACCGTGCATATCGGGAGCATCAGGCTCTTTATCACACTGAAAAGTACAATTGACATTGGAACAATAATTATAAGAGCGCTTATGACCAATGCCACACCGCCTTTAAAAGTCATTTTTGATTTCTTTTTCCTGGCAGACGATCTGGCTGCGGCTCTCTTGTGCCCGATAGAATACTGGTATCCCTTGTCATCATCGCGGGCCTCGCGTTTGATTATCTTGGACAACTCACACAGATAAATAATTTGTGTAACTAATGATAATATTGCACTCACACTTACAACGGTTATCGGAGTTACTGTCATAATAAGGTTCAATAACAGGAAAATAGGCAGTGCTATAATCAGTGAACCTAAGAAATATTTGGTGATGGATACCGGGATATCGGCAGTAGCCTTGCCTGTCTGTCCATTGACGATTGAATATGCCACACGGTCTTTCTTACGGTATGACATAAAATATACCGGGAACATCGCGCTGTCAATCTGCTCGCAGTTCGTGTGAAAAACACTGTTAATCTGTCCGGGGTTTACCGGAAGTTTGGGAACTATGCCTCCGAACGCCGGTTCACGGTTAAGTTTTGATGTTGAATTACTGTTTGCAAAAGATTTGGCGTCTTCTACATATATATTGCAGTCTACATCAGCAACATCCGCATAGAAACCGCTTAATATGGCAGGCGTAAATTCTTTCATTCCGCGCACATCATAAGGTGCGATTGCACTGCTGATATTATCATCAAAAGACGATGATGCATCGAAGGACATTCCTTTATAATATGCATCAATATAGCAGCTGAGTCTGAAATGGTCAGTTATAACATAATCACCGCGACGGTATGATTTCTCACCAGGGAAACTGATATTGCCGTTCTGGCTTATGTAATAGCTCCAATACGGTATATATATCGCACGGAAACTTTCAATACGGCTCTTATCTTTAAGATCATGCGGCGCAAAAATAGCTTTACGTACAAGCTTCATATAGGCGTTCTTACAATCTTCCTTAGTCTTGCTGAACGGAATAATGTAATTCGGACGCCTGCTCTTGTCAAGCCTTGACGAGAGTATGGTCGATGCTCCGCAGAAAGAGCAGAATTCAGCAGCCGATGTTTCACTGCCGATTATCTCTCCGCCGCACTGTGGGCATGTGAATACGGTTGTCTCATATAAATCCGTACTCTCGGCATCAGTTTCCTTATTGAATGAATAAGGATCCGCAAGGGAACCGCACTGTGCGCATTTGAGCATCTGTGACGGAATATCAAATTTCATATTTCCGCCGCAATTAGGACATTCGTACATGGTAACCTCCTTATGTTTTTTATTATTTTATACTGTAATGAAAAAAAAGTAAATAAAAAATAACTAAAGTATTTACAAAAGTACAATTAATGCTATAATTATTATATAGACGTAGTGAGTAGGATTATATCAACACGCAGGGCATGGAAGCCAGCGTATTATCAAAGGAGTGATATTTTATGGCAGGGATATATGGATATAATTCAATATCGACATTGTTTTCCGGACTTAATACTTCTTCAGTAACATCCGGTATTTATAACAGTCTCTCAGAATTATCCAACATACGTTCAGGAAGTTATTATAAGCTTGCCAAGAAGTATTACGGAAGCAGTCAGGCTGATACCGCTTCCTCAGATACGGCAGTTAAACAGAGAACTTCCAGAATGGATTATGATTATAAGAAGGGTGATTATAAGGTTAATCTTGATAATTCATCCTCCACATCCACATCTAAGGATACCGTGTCTACGATAGCCGGAGTTGAGAAGAGCGCCAAGAACCTTAAGAGCGCAGCCGATAAGCTTGTTCAGAGAGGCAGTGAGTCGGTATTTAAGCAGACGGCCGGAGAATATGATACGGATAAGATTTATGATGCGGTGAATAATTTCGCATCAGCCTATAATGATGTTATCACCAAGGCTTCGGCTTCTGATTCATCATCCATAGAGAATGCCGCTAGGTCAATGAAGAATGCCACGGCAGTTAATGCCAAAGCACTTTCAAAGATCGGCATTACAATAGGAAGCGACAATAAGCTTTCTGTTGACGAGAAGACATTTAAGGCAGCGGATATGAACAGTGTTAAGTCACTTTTTAACGGTAACGGTTCGTTCGGATATCAGACGGAAGTGAAAGCATCTATGATAGATTCGGCAGCTTCGTTGGAAGCCGGAAGATCCAATACATATACCGGAAGAGGTTCATATTCTTATAACTTTAATGCCGGTAATTTATTTAACCAGAGCATTTAATAATTTCAGGATGCCCGGGCGTATCTGTTTTATGCGGATACGCCTTTTTATGTTATGGCGTGCCTTATAAGACAGCATGAAAGGATTATACTATGAAAAAGAAAAGATTTTTGGCACTTGTATTAACAGCCATCATGACGGCTGCATCTCTTGCCGGATGTGCATCAAAGAGTGGCAATGGATCAACAGAGGCCGGTGCGTCAACAACCGCTACCAGGCAGACAACAGGAACTCAGACACAGACAGAAGAGAAGACTGAGGAAGCGGGGGAAACATTCCCTGTGACAGTTACGGACCAGCTAGGAAGAGAAGTTACGATTGAGAAGGAACCTCAGAAACTGGTAAGCGGATATTATATATCCACAAGTATCGTTATAGCACTCAACCTTGAAGATAAACTTGTCGGAGTAGAGGCTAAAGCGGGCAAGAGGGCTATATATAAGCTTGCAGCTGAGGATATAGTTAATCTTCCAAGTGTGGGAACAGCTAAAGAATTCGACCTTGAGGGGTGCGCAGCCCTTTCACCGGATCTTGTGATTGTTCCGGCAAAGCTTAAAGATAAGATTGCCTCAATGGAAGAACTCGGACTGACTGTTATAGCGGTTAATCCGGAGAATAATGACCTGCTTAAGGAAGCGGTTGAACTTATAGGTAAGGCAACAGGACAGACAGCTAAAGCTGATGACCTGGTTAAGACGATCGATAAAGGAATATCATCACTCAAAGACAGAGTCGGAAGTGAGACTAATCCGACAGTGTATCTTGCGGGCAACAGCAATATTCTTCAGACGGCCGGTGCTAAAATGTATCAGAATACTCTTATAGAGAATGCCGGCGGAGTCAATGTGGCAGCAGAGATTGACGATAATTACTGGGCAGAGGTTTCGTATGAGCAGATTCTTAAATGGGATCCTGATTATATAATTATTGCAGCGGATGCGGATTATACTGTTGATGATGTACTTAAAGATACTAATCTTGCCGACTGTAAAGCAGTTAAGAATGGCAATGTATATATCGTGCCGAGTGATGCGGAAGCCCTGGATTCCCCGGTTCCGGCGGGATATCTCGGAAGTTATTATATTGCATCGGTTATCCATTCAGATGTTGTGAGTGAAGAAGATTTCCAGACAGAGGCAATTAATTTTTATGAGAAATTCTATGAATTTACACCATACAAGAACTAAGATAATAATTGCATGCATATTGGTGGCAGCGCTTGCGGCGCTGTCACTTATTGTGGGTAAATATCCGCTGACGGTCAAAGGACTTATCGCAGGGGATACCATGCAGCACAGAGTATTATTTAACCTGCGTATTCCGAGAACGGTTATGGCACTTATGGGCGGAACCGGACTGGGAGTGGCAGGTTTTGTTTTTCAGACGATTTTTAAGAATCCGCTCGCGGCTCCTGATATTATAGGAGTTTCCAGCGGGGCAAGTGCAGGTGCAGCTTTCTCGATAGTGTTTATTTCATCCGGAATGATAACGGTAACGGTGAGCGCTTTTGCCGGCGGAGTGATTGCGGTGCTGCTTTCGCTGATTCTTGCGGGATTTACCAAAGGAAGTAAAAGCATATCAATCGTTCTTGCCGGAATAGCCGTACAGGCCCTTTCACAGACTGCACTTATGGTTTTTAAACTGGCTGCAGACCCGGAGAAACAGCTTGCGTCCATAGAATACTGGATTATGGGAAGCCTTAACGGCATAAGCATCACGAAAATTCCTTTTTCGGCGGGAGTCTGTATTGCATGCATTGCAATAATATTTATATTCGGAAGACAGCTTCTTATGCTGTCGCTTGACGAAGGAGAGGCACGGATGCTTGGAGTGCCTGTCAGATGGATGAGATTTGCATTATTACTAATTGCGACATTTATGGTTGCGGCAATCATCAGCCTTACGGGGCTTATAAGCTTTGTGGGACTTATTGCACCGCACAGCGCAAGACTTTTAACAGGTGATAACCGTAAATCCACGATGATATTATCGGGACTTGCGGGAGCAATTATTCTGACCGGAGCAGACATCCTTGCCAGAAGCGTGGCATCGGTGGAACTTCCTGTGAGCGTGTTTACATCAATAATCGGAGCACCTTTTTTGGTTATGCTTGTGATCAGGAGGTGTAAGAAATATGAATGATTTCTTCACGGCCGGCAGTATAACAGCAGGATACGGAAGGCAAATAATACTGAACGGGTTGGATTTTACATTGTCAGACGGTGAGATTACAGGTATTCTCGGATCTAACGGATGCGGCAAGTCAACTCTCATGAAAGCTATCATACATGATATTCCGTATAAAGGATGCTTTACACTTGACGGAAGAATTTTGTCGGAGATAAGGGGCAGAAAGCTTGGCTCTATGATAAGCTATGTACCGCAGAAAAGTGGAATTTCGATATCCATGCCGGTCACTGATGTTGTTATGATGGGTTTTAATCCGGATATGCATCTGCTTCAGAATTACAGTGCGGTACAGTTTGATAAAGCTTATGAGGCAATGAAGATTGCGGGGGTGTATGAACTTCGCGACAGGGATTATCTTTCATTAAGTGAGGGTCAGAAACAGTTATGTATAATGGCCAGAACAATAGTGGAAGATGCAAGGCTGCTGCTTCTTGATGAACCGGAGAGCGCCCTTGATTTCAGGCACAGATATGAACTTATATCGCTTCTGAAGCGTATGGTTACCCCGAAACGTGCTGCGCTCATATGTCTTCATGATACCAATCTTGCATTGAGGCTTTGCGATAATATTCTTCTTATGCGGGACGGGCGGATAGAAGATTCCATACGCCCGGCAGCTGACAGCTATGAAGTTGTATATAATGCACTTTCAAAAATCTATGGCAATATCACGCTTATCGAAACAGCCGGAAATTATGTCATGTCATGGGGATGCAATGATACCTCAGGACATATGTACGATGCCGGCACGGTTTATGATGAATATATGGCATCAGGTAAAAAACATCTTATTGTAACCGGAGCAATAGGAAGCGGAAAGACGACACTGCTGCGCAATATATTGAAAGAAACCGGAATAAATATGCCGGGACTTATAACCAAAGCAATATCTGAAAACTGCGTTGCGATATACGATAACGTATCGGGCAATGTCGGAATAATCGGAAAGTACATGGGCGGAGATGGCAGAACCAACAAAATGCAGACCGTTCAAAGCGGATTTGATAATGTTGCCATACCTGCGATAAAAAGGGCGCTTTCAGATGAAAAATGTAAATATTTTGTGATGGATGAGATTGGATATCTTGAGCAGAGCCATGATGGATTTAAAGAGGCCCTTCTTAATTTATGGGACAGCAAATGTGTAATGGCCGTTGTGCGCGGACAGCACATTCCGTTTCTTGACGACATAAAGAACAGGGATGATGCGTTTGTTATAAATATGGATGGTGATAAGTTATGAAAATAATAGCGAGAATCCATACGGATTTTACGGATAAGAGCGGAATGGTGCCTGAACTTATGGGACGCATAGTTTTTGAACCGGAATACCGGAACATTACGGCACTTAAAGGACTGGAAGGATTTAATTATATATGGCTCATATGGGAATTTTCACGTTCGGTAAGGGATAGCTGGTCGCCGACTGTCAGACCGCCGAGACTCGGAGGGGATACCAGAGTCGGTGTGTTTGCAACACGTTCTCCGTTCAGACCGAATCCAATCGGATTGTCGTGCGTGAAACTTCAGAAGATACAACAAGAAAAAGACGGACCGGTTATATATGTTTCGGGAGTGGATATTCTTGACGGGACACCAATATATGATATTAAACCATATCTGCCGCATTCCGACATGAAAAGTGATGCGACAGGCGGCTTCGCCGACAGATTCAGTGGATACAGGCTTGACGTGGTAATAGCACCCGATGTGGAATGTGATATGTCAGAGGACAGGAAAGCTGCACTCACCGGAGCACTTTCTCTTGATCCGCGCCCATCGTATCAGGATGATCCCGACAGGATATACGGTATGGATTTTGCCGGATACAATGTTAAGTTTAAAGTTGATGGCAGCGTGCTTACTGTTATAAAAATAACTAATTGTCAACCTTAATAATAAAACGGTTGACAATTAAATGCCGCTGATGTATAGTTTATCTCAGTTTACAGCATAAAAAGGAGAAACTATATCATGGATAAGACAATTGAAACCGGAAATATTAAGCCGGTATACAAAACAAGAGATTATGTTCTTAATATTACACTTATGGGACTTATGACAGCACTCATATGCGTGCTTGCACCACTGTCAATCCAGCTCCCGGGACAGGTACCTATTTCACTTACACTTATGGCTATTTATTTTACCGTATATCTTCTCGGAGGCGCCAAAGGAACCGTATGTGTTGTTCTCTATCTTCTTCTCGGAATGATAGGACTTCCTGTATTCTCAGGATTTACCGGCGGACTCGGTAAACTTGCGGGACCTACCGGCGGATATCTTATCGGATTCATATTTACAGCAGCTATCTGCGGAGGCGCACTCTGGCTTGGCAAGGGTAAGCTCTGGGTGTATGTAATCGGAATGGTTTTAGGATGTGCGGTTGCATATTTATTCGGTACATTCTGGTTTATGTTTTCAATGGGAACAGGCATGAAATATACACTTTCCGTATGTGTAATTCCGTTTATTCCTTTTGATATTGCCAAGATTGTTGCAGTGGCAATTGTCGGAACACTTGTTAAAAAATTATTACATAAGATAGACGGACTGCAGACCGTTATTAAATATTAGTCCTTGCATTGTGCGTCGAATAGTGATATAATCCTCTGCAAATGGCACAAAGGAAGGCGCATTAATTATGGTAAAGAAGTTAATATTGGTTACGTCTCCACCTGCCTGTGGTAAGACGTTTATATCTAAAGCATTGGCAAAGAGACTGCCACATGTTGTATATCTTGATAAGGATACATTGATTCCGCTCTCAAAGAGAATTTTTGCGGTAGCAGGTGAAGAATATAACAGAAGCAGTGATTTTTTTGAGGAAAATATAAGGGATTATGAGTATGATGTAATAGTTGATCTTGCACTTGAAGCACTTGAATATGAAGACATCGTACTTATTAATGCTCCGTTTACGAGAGAGATTCGTGATACCGAATACATGGACAACCTTAAGGCTAAGCTTGCCGGCAAGGGTGCGACTCTTGTGATAATCTGGGTTGAGACATCTCCGGAGATTGTACATGAGCGTATGGTTTCGCGTGATTCCGACAGGGACACATGGAAGCTTGAACATTGGAATGAATACATAAGCGGATGTAATTTTGAGATTCCGGAGAATTTGTATGATCCTGATCATGAAGATGGTCTTCTTATATTTAAGAATAATAATGACCAGGAATATGAAGAGTCTATGAAGAACATTGCGAGTGTTCTTGAGCGTACGATGAAGCAGTAACGCATAATAAGAAGCCTTTCGGGCGATGAGCCCGGAAGGCTTTTTGATTTACCGGATATTCTGTTTTAAACAGGTTTTGATATCATCTTCCGGATTACTTATCTGCCTTAAACCGAATGTGTCAGTAAGGTATTGAAGAACATTCGGACTGATGAAAGCAGGAAGTACGGGACCGAGATAAATATTACGTATCCCAAGACTTAATAATGCGAGGAGCACTGCTACGGCTTTCTGTTCATACCATGATATAATAAGTGAAAGCGGCAGTCCGTTTATATCGGTTCCGAAAGCATCCGCAAGAGCAGTAGCTATTACAACAGCAGAGTATGCATCATTGCACTGACCAACATCAAGAAGACGGGGAAGCCCGGATATTTCACCAAAATCAAACTTGTTAAAACGGTATTTGCCGCAGGCGAGTGTTAAGATGATGCAGTCATCAGGTACCATTCTGGCAAAATCCGTAAAATAATTACGGCCGGGTCTTGCACCGTCACAGCCTCCTATAAGGAAGAAATGACGTAATCTGCCGCTTTTGACAGCATCCACAATCTGGGATGCATAACTTAAGGTTGTTTTGTGTCCGAAGCCTACAAGGATGTTTTTAATTTCTTCGTCTTCGGGGAATCCCCCAAGTTCAAGAGCCTGATTGATTATTTCACTGAAATCTTTGGTTCCGTCGGGATTTCGCCCGATGTGTTTCACACCATCCCATCCGACAACATTGGTGCTGTATATACGATCCTTGTATGATTCACGCGGTTTCATAAGGCAGTTGGTTGTCATAAGGATGCAGCCGGGAAGATTGTCAAATTGTTTCTGCTGATCCTGCCATGCACCTCCGAAATTGCCGGCGAGATGAGTGTATTTCTTAAGTCCGGGATATCCGTGGCATGGCAGCATCTCACCGTGAGTATATATATTGATACCTTTGCCGGAAGTCTGCTCAAGAAGCATTTCAAGGTCTTTTAAGTCGTGACCCGATACGATTATAAAAGGCCCTTTTTTGATGTGCACATTTACCTCGTGCGGTGTGGGGTCGGAGTAAACGCTTGTATTGGCCTCATCGAGTTTTTTCATTATTTCTATTGCCATTTCTCCGGTACGCATAGTCAGGCGGATTAATTCTTCAACGCCCATATTGTCATCTGTTGTGGAACAAAGTGCTTCCACATAGAAATCATCTACAGAATCACTGTAATATCCCAGTTCCCTTGCCTGATGTCCATAAGCGCTGATTCCTTTCAGACCGTACACGATGGTCTGGCGCAATGAACGGATGTCCGGGTCAAGATCTGTATCATACATGATACCGGCAATAGGAGCATCTTTTAACATTTCTGTTTTGGTATCGGGCAGATTATAGGACGCGTGCGCGGTATCTATAGCGGGTTTTCGGACATGCGTGCGAAGTCCTTCTTTGATTTTTTGTGATTCCTTGAGCAGTTTTACATGTGCTTCGGGGTCAAAATTAACATTTGTCAGCGTTGTAAAAAGGCTGTTCTCTATAAATTTTACAATATCTTTACTTATATGCTCCCCTTTGTCGAGAAGTACTTTTGCATAACATGATATGCCTTTTATCTGAAAAATGAGTAAATCCTGCAGGCCGGCAACCTCAGGTGTTTTGCCGCATACTCCGAGTTTGGTGCAGCCTTTGCCTCCGGCCGTCTGTTCGCATTGGTAACAGAACATATCGTAATTCAGTTCCATATTGTTTCCCATATTACACCTCCGTTAGTGTTCTCATTAATATTCTTTACATTAAATGCTTTTTACATACATTTTACGGATGAAAGGATTTGGATTTTACAAAGACGGTTTATTCTATGCCTTGTAATCGAGAAGAAAAGGAGGAAAGAAAATCAATGAAGGTGAATCTTAATTCAGTGGAAAAAGTTAAAAGCTTCGTAAATGAAGTATCACGCTTTGACACCGAAGTCGATCTTGTTTCATCACGGCATGTCATTGACGCGAAATCATTAATGGGTATTTTCAGTTTAGACCTTTCCAAACCCGTAGAAGTAGAGGTTTGTGATAAGGCGAAAGAACCGTATGTTTTTGAAAAACTCAGAGAATATGCATAAGGACAATTGAATAAGAAAAAGAATTTTTAAGTTTTAAAGGAGAAATTTATTATGAAGAAGAATTTATTCACAAAGGCAGCAGCATTCATCGCTGTCGCAGCACTCACAGCAGGAACATTTGCAGGATGCTCAAACTCAAGCTCAAAGGACAATGCTACAACAGTAGCAGGAGCAACAAAGGCAGAACAGACAACAGATAAGCAGGATAACAACGCTGCAGCTGATTTCGATACATCAAAAGATATTACAGTAGTAACAAGAGAAGAAGGCTCAGGAACAAGAGGAGCTTTCGTAGAACTTACAGGTGTTGAGCAGAAAGATGCCGACGGTAAGAAAATCGATATGACAACCGAAGAAGCAATCGTTCAGTCAAGCACACAGAACGTAATTACAGCTGTAAACGGTGATACATATGCAATCGGTTATGTTTCACTCGGATCACTCAACAAGGATGTTAAGGCTGTTAAGGTAGACGGAGTCGAAGCTACAGTTGATACAGTTAAGTCAGGTGAATATAAAGTACAGCGTCCGTTCAACATCGCAACAAAGGATGATGTAAGCGATGCAGCCAAGGATTTCATCAGCTATATCATGAGCTCTGAAGGACAGGCAATCATCGAAGACAAAGGTTACATCAAGGTTGACGATTCAGCAGCAGCTTACGCAGCAACAGATGCCAAGGGCGAAGTTAAGATATCAGGTTCTTCATCAGTAACACCTGTAATGGAGAAACTCAAAGAAGCATATGAGAAAGTTAACTCAAACATTACAATCACAATCAACCAGAGCGATTCTTCAACAGGTATGAAGGATGCAGCAGAAGGAATCAGCGATATCGGAATGGCTTCAAGAGATTTGAAGGACAGCGAGCTTGAAACACTTAAGAATACAGTAATTGCAAAAGATGGTATCGCAATTGTAGTAAACAATGCATCACCTATAGAAAACCTTACATCAGACCAGATCATGAAGATTTACACAGGTGAGATTACAACCTGGGCAGATGTAAAATAATAAATGCAGATGAATTAATGCAGGACCGGTACATGAAATAATGTACCGGCCGCATTTGCATAATATAAGGGCCGCATAAAACGGTATTACCTTAAAGGAGTTTTGAATGAGAAAAGTTGCAGATAAAATAATGGAAATAGTTTTTCTGGTGCTGGCGTGCGTATCAATCGTTGCGGTAGTCATTGTATGCTATTTCATGTTCTCAAGAGGAATTCCCGCAATCAGACAGATAGGATTAGGCGAATTTATTACGGGCAAAATCTGGAAACCGACATATGATTATTTCGGAATACTGCCTATGATAGTGGGAAGCCTTATGGTAACAGCAGGGGCGTTGGTTATAGGCGTGCCGGTTGGAATCTTTATGGCAGTGTTCATGGCGAGGTTCTGTCCCCGGATTATATATAAAATAGCAAATCCTATAGTTAATCTTCTTGCAGGAATACCTTCCATTATATATGGATTTTTCGGTATGATGATAGTCGTTCCGTTCATCCGTGAACATATAGGCGGTAAGGGATACAGCATTCTTTCCGCATCAATAATACTTGGCATAATGATTCTTCCGACAATAATAAGCGTATCGGAGGCTGCTATAAAGGCGGTACCGGAGAGCTATTATGAAGGAGCGCTTGCGCTTGGCGCAACCAAAGAGATAAGTGTATTCAAGACGGTTCTTCCGGCAGCCAAATCAGGAATTATGGCAGCGGTTACACTTGGAATCGGCAGGGCAATCGGTGAGACTATGGCAGTGCAGATGGTAGTCGGCAATCAGCCAAGACTTCCGCACAGTATTCTCGACGGTGTAAGAACACTTACCACCAATATAGTAACCGAAATGGGGTATGCGGCGGATCTGCACAGAGAGGCACTCATTGCGACAGGCGTTGTGCTTTTTGTGTTCATACTGATAATCAATCTCCTGCTTGCGTTTATTAAAAGGAGGAAGGACTGATGAAAATGCGTGGAAAAATAAGTTCGGTTATTTTAAGAATTGTGATGTATGCGTCAGCGGGCTTTACGGCAGCGGCATTGCTCTTCATACTCGGTTATATTCTTGCAAAAGGCATTCCGAATCTGACATCACCGGGACTGTTTGCGTGGGAATATACATCTGACAATGTATCATTAGTGCCGGCAGCGATAAATACACTTATGCTTGTGGCGCTTGCGCTTGTTATGTCAATTCCATTCGGAATCGGCTCCGCGATATATCTTACCGAATATGCCAAAAAAGGCAACAAATTCGTAAGCATCATCCGTGTTACAACGGAAACATTGAGCGGTATCCCGTCAATCATATACGGACTTTTCGGTATGCTTTTTTTCGTAACGGCGCTCAAATGGCAGTATTCGATACTTGCCGGTGCTGCAACAGTTGCAATAATGGTTCTCCCGACAATAATGAGAACCACCGAAGAAGCGCTTCTTGCAGTTCCGGACTCATTCCGTGAAGCAAGTCTTGCACTCGGTGCGGGTAAAATAAGAACAATTTTTAAAATAGTACTTCCGTCGGCAATGCCTGGAATCCTTTCCGGTGTAATACTTGCAATAGGACGTATGGTAGGAGAGACAGCAGCATTACTGTATACATCAGGTGCGGTTGCATCTGTAGCAAAGGGCGTTATGAGTCCGGGCAGAACTCTCGCCATTCATATGTACACAATATCGTCGGAAGCATTTCACACGAACCAGACGTTCGCAACTGCAGTCGTACTTCTTGTGATTGTGTTTATACTTAACGCGCTCGCATCATTTGTTGCGAAGAAATTAACCAAGAAGTAACAGGAAGTAAGGAGATAATCATATGGCAGACAAATATCAGGTTGAAAATCTTAATTTGTATTACGGAAATTTCCAGGCACTTAAAGATATCAATCTTAATATCAAAGAAAAAGAAATAACGGCATTTATCGGACCGTCAGGCTGCGGTAAATCGACATTCATAAAGACACTCAACAGAATGAACGATTTGGTTGCAGGCTGTAAAATTACGGGAAAGGTTCTTCTTGACGGCGAGGATATTTTCGGAAAGATGGATGTGTGTGCGCTCAGAAAAAGAGTCGGCATGGTATTCCAGAAACCGAATCCGTTCCCGATGAGCGTATATGATAATATAGCATTCGGTCCGAGAACACACGGCATCAAGTCAAAATCAAAGCTTGATGAAATTGTTGAAAAATCATTAAGAGATGCCGCTATATGGGATGAACTTAAGGACAGACTTAAGAAATCTGCACTCGGCCTTTCAGGCGGACAGCAGCAGAGACTCTGCATTGCAAGGGCACTTGCGGTAAAGCCGGAGGTAATCCTTATGGACGAACCGACATCGGCACTTGACCCGATATCAACATCCAAAATAGAGGATTTGGTAATGGAACTTAAGAAAGACTACTCGATTATCATGGTAACACATAATATGCAGCAGGCAGTCAGAGTAGCGGATAAAACAGTTTTCTTCCTTCTTGGCGAGATAATTGAATCAGGAGAAACACAGCAGATTTTCTCAATGCCTAAGGACAAGAGAACAGAAGATTATATTTCAGGGAGGTTTGGCTGATGAGAGACAAATACGAGCTTCAGTTAAAGCAGCTTAATGATTTAATGATACATATGGGAAGCCTTATTGAGGCAGCGATTGAGATGGCGATTGAAGCACTTGTAAAGGGAGATGCGGACAAGGCACGCGAAGCAGTTGAGTTTGACGATACAATCGATCAGACCCAGAAAGATATTGAAAGCCTTTGTATGCGTATTCTTCTTATGCAGCAGCCGGTAGCCACCGATTTAAGATTTGTGTCAACCGCACTTAAGCTTGTAACCGATATGGAAAGAATCGGAGATCATGCGGCTGATATATCAGAAATTACAATTTCACTTGTCGGATCCGAATATGTCAAGGATCTGGATGTCATCAAGGAAATGGCAGCAAAAACCAGTGGTATGGTAATCAAGAGCGTGGAATCTTATGTAAGCAGAAATACCGAAGAGGCCAAAGAAGTCATAGCATATGATGATGTCATTGATGATCTTTTTATCATGGAAAAAGATGAGATTGTCAGGATGATCGGAGAGAATCTTAAATGCGGAAGCGAAGCGACGGACCTGCTTATGATTGCCAAGTATTTCGAGAGAATCGGAGATCACGCAAGCAATATTGCCGAGTGGGCGCTTTATGCGAAGACCGGTGATATCAATGTTATACAGTAAGTAAAATTTCTGTGAAATTTACTTTGATTTTACATTAGCGCTATTTGATTTTTACAATGGATTTATATGATGTTTACATCAAATGTAAAAGAGAGGTAAACTATGGATTTCTTTAATGTACTTTCGCTGTTGGGAGGTCTGGCACTGTTCCTTTACGGAATGAATGCAATGGGTGACGGTCTTGCCAAATTATCGGGCGGCAAAATGGAAAAAATTCTTGAAAAACTTACAACCACGAAAGCTAAGGGCGTGCTCTTAGGTGCCGGTGTAACGACGGTTATACAGTCATCTTCGGCTACGACTGTTATGGTTGTAGGTTTTGTCAATTCCGGAATCATGAAGCTGCGTCAGGCAGTCGGAATTATTTTCGGTGCCAATATCGGTACTACAATCACTGCCTGGATTTTGAGCCTTTCCGGTATCCAGAGTGATAATTTTTTCATAAGATTATTAAAACCGAGCTCTTTTTCACCGGTACTTGCGGTAATCGGTGTTGCGTTTCTGCTTTTTTCCAAGAAGGATAAGAGAAAAAATATAGGATCAATTCTTGTGAGTTTTGCAGTTCTCATGTTCGGTATGGAAGCCATGAGCGGCGCGGTTGAAGGCCTTAAGAATGTGCCGGAATTTACTCATTTATTCACAATGTTCTCAAATCCGTTACTCGGAATCCTTGTCGGAGCAGTACTTACGGGAATCATACAGAGTTCATCGGCATCTGTCGGAATCCTTCAGGCACTTTGCGTAACGGGTGCAATTAATTTCTCAAGCGCGATTCCGATCATTCTCGGACAGAACATAGGAACCTGTGTTACGGCACTTATTTCAAGTATCGGAGCCAGCAAGAATGCCAAGCGTGCAGCATTTGTACATTTGTATTTTAATATAATCGGTTCGGCACTTTTCATGGCATTATTCTACGGAATAAACGCATTTGCGCAATTTGCCTTTATGGATATGGCGGCCAACGAAATGGGCATAGCTATCGTTCACACGACATTCAATGTGCTTGCAACACTCGTACTCCTGCCATTCTCGGATATTCTCGTCAAGCTTGCAACGCTTACAGTCCGCGACAAAAAGACGGGTATCGAACCGGTTGAGGAGGATTTCAAGCTTCTTGATGAACGTTTTCTTGAGAAACCGGCATTTGCAGTTGAACAATGTATCAAGACTGCAGCCAACATGGCTGATATAGTACGCAAAAGTGTGGATGATGCAATTTCTCTTTTTGATAATTATGACAGCGCGGTTGCGGCGGCAATCGCCGATTCGGAAAGCCTTGTTGACCGTTATGAGGATGAACTCGGAACTTATCTTGTAAAGGTCAGCACCAAGAGCATAAGTGAGCACGATTCAACAGTTGTGTCCAAGCTTCTGCACAGTATAGGTGATTTTGAAAGAATTTCCGATCATGCGCTTAATCTGTGCCATGCGGCATCGGAGATGAACAGTAAAAAAATAGATTTTTCAAGTGAAGCGCATAAGGAACTTAATATAGTACAGAATGCCGTTAAGCAGGTACTTGCCGAGGCGGTTGACAGCTTTACATCAGATGATAAGACTCTTGCCGCAGAAGTGGAACCGCTTGAGGAGGTAATTGACGATCTTCAGGATGACCTTAAAATCCGCCATATCGAGAGGCTTAAGAATGGCCAGTGTACCATTGAACTTGGATTTATCTTATCTGATATTATGACAAATTATGAGAGGATAGCGGATCACTGCTCCAATATCGCGGTGTGTGTCCTTCAGCTTGAGGAGCGTGACCTTGAGGCGCATGATTATCTGATAAAGATGAAGACGGACAATGAAGATTTCAAACAGAAATACAAAAAATATAAAAATTTGTATGTATTGCCGCAATGTGATAGAATGTAAATCAGAAAAAGGAGGCAGTTATGGCGAATATTTTTATCGTGGAAGATGACAGCAACATACGTGAAATTGAGATGTTTGCGCTTAAGAACAGTGGATATCTCGTTGAAGGTTTTGAAAATGCGAAAGATTTTTTTAGGCGTCTGGCAGAAAAGAAGCCCGATTTAGTCCTTCTTGATATAATGCTTCCTGACATTGATGGAATGGAAATCCTGTCAAGGATTAAGAACGTGCCTGAGACCAAGCGTATTCCGGTAATCATGGTAACGGCCAAGACAACAGAAATTGATAAGGTCAAGGGTCTTGATACCGGTGCTGACGATTATATAACCAAACCGTTTGGCGTAATGGAACTTATATCGCGTGTAAAGGCACTTTTAAGGCGTACAAATGATATGAACGAGGATAAGGTGCTTACACTTAACGAGATTACGATGGATCTTGACAAGAGAATGGTAACTGTAGACGGCGTCCAAGTGGAGCTTACATATAAGGAATTCGAGTTGTTAAGGCTCCTGCTCCAGAATGCCGGGATAGTTCTCAGCCGTGACATAATAATGGAACGTATCTGGGGTGCTGATTTTGAGGGTGAATCAAGGACTCTTGATATGCACATCAAGACCTTGAGACATAAACTCGGTGAATCCGGTACACATATTAAAACGGTAAGAAACGTAGGATATCAGGTAGAATAATTTACTATGAAGAAGAAAATCAACATTCAGATGCTTGTTATGGTGGGTATAGCCATAATTCTTACAGCCATATTGTCCATCGCTGTTTTCTACGAGGTGTTTAAGCGGGAGATGGCTGACAGCCTTGCCAGATACACAAGGCTTTTGAGCAATACAATTGAAAATTATGAGGTCAACAATATTGAGACACTGCTTTCCGGAGAGAACGGGATTCTTGAAAATGAGAAAAATAACGGAATAAGAGTCAGTATTATCGATAAAAAAGGAAATGTTGTATACGATAACTACTATGAGACATCCAAGCTTCAGGATCATAGTGACCGCCCGGAAATAGAGCAGGCTTTTAAAGACGGTGAAGGCCAGCAGATACGTCAGTCAGATACGATGGGCAAGGATATTTTTTACTATGCGGTCCGTATGGACAATGGAATGGTAGTACGTGTCGCAAAGGAAGCGAGCAGTCTTTTGAGCATATTCCGTTCGGCTTTCCCGATTCTCGGAATTGTTCTTGTGCTGACATTTGTGACATGTTTTATACTTACACATTACCTTGCAAAGAGCCTTATTACGCCTATCGAGGGCGTCGCCAATAATATGGACCACATTGAAAATGTGCAGATTTATAAGGAACTGGAGCCTTTCGTAACCACGATAAAGCAGCAGCATGAGGATATTCTTAAGAGTGCAATGATGCGTCAGGAGTTTACCGCCAATGTCACGCATGAGCTTAAAACTCCGCTGACATCCATATCGGGATATGCGGAACTCATTGAGAACGGAATGGCGCAGGGGGATGATGTAGAGCGTTTTGCAACGGAAATCCACCGCAACGCAAAGCGTCTGTTATCTCTCATAAATGATACATTAAGACTTTCGGAACTTGATTCCAATGATGGAGACCTTCTGATGGAGGATGTTAATCTTTATGATGTAGCATCAAATTGTGTCAACATGCTTACACTTCATGCCGAGGAAAATGATGTGAAGTTCCACTTAAAGGGCAGCAACACGCATGTAAAGGGCAGCCACAGCATGATTGAGGAACTTGTGTATAATCTCTGCGATAATGCCATCCGGTACAATCGTGAAGGTGGCAACATCTGGGTTGTGGTAGACCCGGAGGATCATTCAATACTTGTATCGGATGACGGTATCGGTATCTCTGAGGAAAACCAGTCGCGCATCTTTGAGCGCTTTTACCGTGTGGACAAGAGCCGCTCCAGAAAAACCGGCTCAACCGGGCTCGGACTTGCCATCGTTAAGCATATTGCCGAGCAGCATGGTGCGAAGATTGAACTCACCAGTGCCGAGAATGTCGGCACCACGATTAAGGTCATATTCCCGGATCCTGACAAATAAATTACATGTTTTTTACAAATCCTGCGAATTATTTTTACCTTGTAATGATATCTTGTAATCATCAAAGAGGTGATGATCATGAGTTACATATTAAAAATAAGCCGCAGGATTTGTAATGAAAATATAATAGGAATCAGAAGCGTTTTTGTGATTGCCAATATGATAATCACAGCTGCAGCCGGAGCCGCAGCATGGCTCATAGTTGACTGGTTCGCCAATTTACCGGTGATTTCCCTTATCTGTGCGATGGGATATCCGGCAGTGTTTATCGGCTTCATCGGAAGTATCTTCTATCTTATGAATAAGGATGTGTGGTAATGCGCACGTCCTTTTTTGCACTAAAAAATAATTCCCCGTTGAAATGCGTTCCCTATTAGTGTAATATAGAATTAAGTGTATATTGCACACACATCAGGAGGAACAGTAATGAACAAAGAACTAGTTATAGTTATAGACTTTGGCGGTCAGTACAACCAGCTCGTTGCGCGCCGTGTCAGAGAATGTAACGTATATTGTGAGATTTATTCTTACAAGACGGACATTGCCAAAATCAAGGCGATGAATCCCAAGGGAATAATTCTCACCGGCGGTCCGAACAGCTGCTACGAGGACGGAGCACCTACCTGCACGGAGGAGCTTTTCAATCTCGGCGTTCCTGTACTCGGTCTCTGCTACGGTGCACAGCTCATGATGCATGTGCTTGGCGGCAAGGTTGAGAAAGCGCCTGTCCGCGAGTACGGTAAGACAGAGGTCATGGTTGACAATTCGTCCGCTCTTTTTACGGATGTATCACCTACTACAATTTGCTGGATGAGTCATTTTGATTATATTTCCAAGGTTGCTCCGGGCTTCAGAATCTGCGCCCACACAGCCGACTGCCCTGTCGCAGCCGCTGAGGATGCATCCCGTAACCTTTATGCAATACAATTCCATCCGGAGGTTCTCCACACCAAGGAGGGCACCAAGATGCTCCACAATTATGTCCGCGGTATCTGCGGTTGTGCCGGAGACTGGAAGATGGATGCTTTCGTTGAGAACACCATCAGGGAAATCAGGGAAAAAGTCGGTGACGGCAAGGTTCTCCTCGCTCTTTCGGGCGGTGTCGATTCTTCCGTTGCAGCCGGTCTTCTTTCAAGAGCCATCGGCAAGCAGCTTACCTGCGTGTTCGTTGATCACGGCCTTCTTCGTAAGAATGAGGGCGATGAGGTTGAGCAGGTATTCGGTCCGAACGGCCAGTTTGACCTTAACTTTATAAGGGTAAATGCACAGGAACGTTACTACAGCAAACTCGCAGGAGTAACAGAACCTGAGCAGAAGAGAAAGATAATCGGTGAAGAATTTATCCGTGTATTTGAGGAAGAAGCTAAGAAAATAGGTGCCGTTGACTTCCTTGCCCAGGGAACAATCTACCCTGACGTAGTCGAGAGCGGTCTCGGCGGCGAGTCCGCAGTCATCAAGTCCCACCACAATGTCGGCGGCCTTCCTGACTATGTAGACTTCAAGGAAATCATCGAGCCTCTCCGCAATCTTTTTAAGGATGAGGTCCGCAAGGCAGGCCTTGAGCTTGGAATCCCTGAAAAACTCGTGTTCCGTCAGCCATTCCCGGGCCCTGGCCTCGGAATCCGTATCATCGGCGAGGTTACAGCCGAGAAGGTCCGCATCGTGCAGGATGCCGATGCCATCTACCGCGAGGAAATTGCCAATGCCGGTCTTGACCGTTCAATCGGCCAGTACTTCGCGGCCCTTACCAACATGCGTTCCGTCGGAGTCATGGGCGATGAGCGTACCTACGATTATGCCGTTGCGCTCCGCGCAGTCAACACCGTTGACTTCATGACCGCCGAGGCAGCCGACATTCCATTCGACGTCCTCCAGACGGTAATGAGCAGAATCATCAACGAGGTGCGTGGCGTCAACAGAGTATTCTACGACCTGACGAGCAAACCACCTGGAACGATTGAGTTTGAGTGATGTGAAAACAGCGGGAAGCCAGTATTTATGCGACTTCCCGTTTTATGTGCTTGCAAAATGCTTGCAGTTTTTTGAAATTAGTTGTGTTTATAAAGCTTTTCAAAATATTCTTTGAATCGTTGTTCTTTTACATTGTGAGTGTAGAATGGTAATCCCTTGACGGAATAATTGTCATAATCTGGATAAGCTATACATTTTGAGTCATTTTCTAATTGTAAAAGGAAATGTTCTTTCCAGATATCGTTGTCTATTAAGTGCTGACCTTTGGGTTCGATAAAAATCTGCTGTTGTTCAACCACTGTTGATTTGTTACCGAGTATTAAAATGTAATCAGGTTCAAATCTTTTGCCATCATCAAAAGAATATAAATGATATTTTCTTTCGTTTCTTATCAAGTAAACAGTCTCATATACTTTCTTTAATTCTTCTACTTGTGTTGCAAAATATCTTACAAATCTTTTTTCTTCGGTTGTTCCATAATTATCATCGTATACGAACCAGGATTTGTCTGATAAGTCATATCTATAAGCTGGGTTAATATTAGGTGCATTTTGAGAAATTCCTTCTCCTTCTTTTTGCTCAATTTCATTTTTATCGTATTTTTTCTCTCTTGGAGAATCGACAATATAATCTGATAATTTTATTTCTTTAAATACATGGGTTCCTTGTAACGGTGCTTTTATAGAAAGAATCTTATTAGACAATATTTCAAACAATCTTAATGCTCCTTGATAAATATCTTCATTAGTTGGTTCTCCAGATGTTATTGTTACAAATTCATATCTGCCTGCATAATCTTTAGAAGATAGAAATTCGCTATGAGATTTTAATAACGGGAAATATGACTTTAATCTTGAAAACTCATAAACAGGAAATTTTCTTAATGCCTTTAATAAAATTCTTTTGTTAACTTTGGTTACTTTGTGAGTACGCTCGACAATTTTTTCATCTATCGTATTTTCTTCTTCTATTCTCTCATATAATTTCGAAACAGAGGATTTCTTAACTAAATTTGTACTAGACATTATTGTAAAGGTATCAGGTATTTTTGATATTTTCGCAGCCGGTTTTTCTTCATAAGAGTTTATAAACAATTTTCCGTACTTGTAAATATCGCTTTCGATAAAATCTTTTTTCAATTTATATTCAAATTTCACTTCCTCATTAATCTGTTTAAATCCCGTTTCTTCTAATGCTCTTTGCAGATCATAAATATATTTTGAATTATCAATACAATGATAGTATAGTGTTTCGCAAACTTTTAAAGGATTGTCTGGAATTTCATCGAATTTTCTTTTGTATTGCTCATTTTCAGCTCCGATAATTTCTTGATTTAGCTTGAAAGGAAAATATCTTGCCCCTCTACCAATTAATTGTGCTTCTTGAGTTGTAACAGGAGAAACACTTGTACCATCCTTTCGTTCATCATATAATCGTACAATATCAAATAAATTTAGTACATCCCAACCTTCATGCAACATATCAACAGTAAATACCATTCTATATGGAACTCTAGGATTTTCCAAATCATTTAATTCTACTTGTAAATCGTTTATATTTTTAACCTTACTATGGACTTTTATCAAATGCTCTTCTGAAAATTCTTGTTTTAATTCATCAACTAATAATCTATTAGTCAAACCATGAGAATCAAAATAATCAAACATTTCCTTAATGATGTCTTTCGCTTGATTTCTAATAATAGCAATCACATTTTCATCAAGTTCATTTTTCATATATTCTTTGAAGTTCTCAAAGAAAGCATCACAATTATCTGTTGTTCCATCTGTTTTAAGAAGAATAACAGGCTTCATATCATGGATATGATTATCTTGAAAAAGTTTCAATCTATATTGACTAAGAAGCATTGCTTGAATGGTTCTTGTTATTGGGTCTAAAGTAGTTCTCAAATTAAATAAATCTTTTGTATATCCACTAGCCCTAAATTCCAACAATGTATAATTAAAAATGATTTCCGCAGGATTTCCACAGTATTTCTCTAAAATGTTAGGATTTTTCAAATCACAAGTAGCAGTAAATTCTAATAAAACATTATCTCGATTTGCTCTAAAAATATTATTGATCGTATCTTCCCAATTTCTGTCCTCTTCTTTTTCAGCAGCAGATAATTTTTTCTTGGTCGCAGCATTAATATGATGAGCTTCATCTGAAATCAATACTATTTTCTTATCATCAAAATCTTCATATGAAACAGAATACTCTGTTATATTATTGAGCTTACCATGTAAATCTTGAATAGTTGTAAAAAGGATATTAATATCATCACTTGTATCATCAATATTTTGGAATGATTTTACTTCATTGATTTCAACAGTCCTTCTATCGATTACAATTTTTCTTTCAAACAAAAATTTACTTGAATATTCATTTTTAAAATTTTCTTTTGTCTTTGCGACAATATTACTTTGATTTACAAAAAAGATAAAATTTCTATACCCTTTTTTATAAAGATACAAAATTAAACCAGCCATAATTAAGGTTTTTCCACTACCTGTTGCACTATGGAACAAAGTCCAAATTTGCTTATTATGGTTAAACCTATCATCTTCAAAATATGTAATGAAATTTTGAAAAGCCTCTTTTTGATATTCTCTTAATTCAAATTTATGGTTCAAATTATTAACAATATATTCTGGTATTTCCGGTCTTTCAACAAACCCTTCTTTGAATTGTTTTTCTATTTGATAATATTTGAACTTATTTTTATCAATATCAGGCATAACTATACCCCCTCATAAAAGTTCTTTGTAAATGCTTTATCATTATCATCAATAACATAATCTTCATTGTCTATATCCGAATAATTAATATATAAAGTATTTTTATCAATAATACTTATAAGCACTTTTTTAGCATCATCAATTGACAATTGAATAAAGTCATCATCTTTCATCTTGTTAATATCTACTCTATAAGAAATAAATTCTGATTCTTTCAAGAAATTAAATATATCAACCAATTCCTCAATGGTATTTGCTTTATAAATTTTATCTATATAAGTTTGACTATTATCTGCAAGTTCGCAATAAATATATGAACCACCACCATTCCAATTTTCATCAGAAGAAATTCCTGATTTATCACCATTGATAACATTAGATAATCTTGTTTTTGCTAATTCAATATGCTTGTTTAATTGTTCTAATCCAATATAAGTATAACCCTTTTTGTGAGCAACAGCCGCAGTAGTTCCTGAACCTAAATAAGCATCTAGTACAATATCTCCTGGTTTCATACAACAATCAAGAATTGCTCCTACTAATTTTTCTGGTTTTTTTCCATTTGCAAGTTGCACTTGTCCCTCTTTTGTTAAATTTTTAGTTTGTCCTACAAAATCCCAAAAAGTACCCTGAATATCTTTCTTATATAAATATTCTCCTTGTTTCTCTAAAACTTCTTCTAACCATGCATATAAGTTGAAATTTTCACCTTTATAAAATTGTTCATATACTACACCTTTATATTTCCCTGTTTTTGGAGTATAATCTATCGAATAGAAATCATCTTTGCCTACATCAACTAAAGATTTCACTTTTTCCATTACTCTAGGTCTTATAGAAGATTGAGGCATCTCTGTTCTAAATATTCTTTTATAATACTTATAATAAACATCTCTTTCTGATATACCTTCTTCTTTTGCTACTTGTTTAATTGATTTAGTAACATATCCATTTCTTTTGTATATTTTAATTTCATTCCCATCACCGTCAACTGTTGATGTAAGATACTCTTTTTCTCCCTCTTCTAATAAAACACTTCCATACTTCCAACTAATTTTGTTTTCTCTATACCATTTTACAAGTTCATATATTTCAGTATATTTGTAAACATTATTAAATTTATCCATTTCATCATATTGTTTGGCATAAATCAAAATATATTCTATATTTTTTTTAAATCTTTTATCCTCTCCTCCACCTGATGCTCCAGCAGCATCTTTCATTTTTACTGATATTGTATTCACATAATTATCTCTTCCATAAATTTCATCACATAATACCTTTAGATAGTGCATTTCTGTATCATCACATTGCAAGAAAATAACTCCATCTTTTCTCAGTAAAGTTTTTGAAACATCTAATCTATTTTTCATCATAGTAAGCCAAGAAGTATGCTTAAAACTATCATTGTATGGAACATAATCTTTTTCACGATTATATAAAATATCCCAATACATACATTTAATTTTACCCTTGTATCTAGCAACCAAACTATACATTGATAAAAGATTATTGCCCTTAATAATTAAATTGTCATTTTGAATATCAATAGCAGTTTCTTCTCCATCTTTGCTTATTCTTTTTACATTAGCAAAAATTTTAGGGGACAATAATGTATCTATTTCTTTCTTCATTAATGTTTCATTGAAAAACACTTCTTTGCGCTTTTCTGTTTCCTCTGTTGAGTCCATCTCCAATATACAATCTTTGTAAGGAAAAGAAAGAACAACATTATCCCTTTTGGAAATAGAGTTATTATTATAATCCACAAGCATAATATCTTTTTTGTATTCAGAATAAGAATCCGGTAAAAATTCTTTGCTATCAATTACCCAATTGAATTTTTGTGAATCAAAAACAAAGATACCATTTACATTCTTAAAAAACATATTTTTAGTAACTTCATTATCTAAAAGTAGCTGTAAAAATGTTTCGTCTAATTTTGATGATAATTCGTATATTCTATTTTTCATTAATGTTCCATCAGATGCAACTAATCTATCATCATTTTTTAAAACATCATACACATTTTCAAATTCTCCAAACATTGAAAATCCTCCATAGTATTTTTAATAGTAGTATTATTTAAATATAGTCACAGATAGGAACATTGAATATCTGCAATGTATCCTCAATTTCAGCCTTATACATGTCCTCGTCATACATAGGTGATTTTTTTTCGGCTAAGTGGCGCATATGTGCATGGAACAGAGTTATAAGCTGAATGTTATCAGAATATAGTATTATACTAACATTGTCATTTATAGGAACGGGTGCTTCTTGAACTTCAATTCCAATTTCTTTCATATCATACCAGCATTGTCTAAATTCCATATACAGTTTCTTGATTTCATCTGAACTGTTCATAATGTAATCTAAATCAATATAAAATGCGGCGCTTCGTCTGCTCACAATCTCATCTACGGATATAGTGAATTTGACTTCGGCATCTTCCAACGCAAGCAAGCTGCGATAAAATTCTGAAAAACGAGTAATCGGGTGCCTGTCAGAAGATAGCAGAGAAGAGGCATCTTCATTAAACTTTTGCACGAGTGCAAAATTGTTGGTAATCTCTTCGGCAAAATTATATGGATATCTTGCCTTCCAACGGATATAATCGTTTTTCTTATCGGCAATGGTACTATTTGAGTCATTGATATCCGGTTGTAATTCGTCTCTTTTTTTAACCCATGCTGAAAGTCCCTCAATAATCCAGTTAGCACTAGAATATTCTCCCTTTGAAAAGGCTAATTGGTAATTCTCACCAACTTTTTCAAAATGCAATCCATAGATATCCTCTAATTCAAAAAGTACATGCATTACACTTGTGGGATCATCGAAATCCGGCTCAGCGAGTGTGGAAGGATTTATGTCCAGTGCATCTGCAATCTCAAACAGTTTTCCATCCTTTGGTTTTCTTACATCATTTTCATATTGACGTATGCGGTCTCCGGTCAATTTGACCATGGAGCCAAGTTGTGCCTGTGTCAGACCTTTTAGTGTTCGATATTTTCTTATTTTATCTCCAAGAGTCATATAAAAATCTCCTTTACGATAAGTGATTTATTGCTTAATAGCATTATTGTACCACGAACAAATAAAAAAGTGAACAGAAAAGTTAATATCAAATAGAATTAAAGTACAAAAAAGTACCTGAAGAAAAAAATATTATACTATAATCACACAAGTACAAGAATGTACGCATTCAATAATCACAAATGTTTTCATAAGACATTGAAGTGAAGAAAGGGGGAATCAGCCTATGATAAAAGGATGTATGTAGACGTTACAGAAGTCTGTGAGAATTGGGGCGTTAGCCGAGCACAAGGGTATAAGATTATTAAGCAGCTCAATGATCGTATACTTGCCATTAATCCGAATCTTATTGTTTTGGCCGGTAAGGCAAATCGAAAGTTTTATGAGGAGAACTGTTATGGCATGGCAAAAGAAGCATAAAAAAGACCTTTCTCCGGCAAGAGAAAGGTCAACAATGTAAATGATACTATTTAAATGTACAAAAAAGTGGAAAATAAAAATGTACAATCCCACTTGTAATTGATACCATTTCCATGGGAGGATTTTTACCATGGATAAAGGATTAATCACACAGCTTCAGATACTAAAGTTGAGCAATATAAAACCAAACTTTTCAGAACTGGCTCGTCTGTATGACCTAGATTGCAGGACTGTCAAAAGGTATTATGACGGATACGAAGGCAAGCCAAAGCATCATAATAAGTGCAGCAGACTCGACGAGCATTATGACCTAATTAAGACAAAGCTTTCTCTTAGGGGAGCTAATGTCAGTGCAGTCTATGAATATATTAAGGATGAGGTTGATTCCAGTATTGGAACATACTCAAACTTTAATAAATATGTTAAATCCAAAGGCCTGAAACCCAAGAAGACCGAAAAAAGTCATCCCCGTTATGAAACGGATATGGGTGTACAAGCGCAGGTTGATTGGAAGGAAGATGTAACCCTTCACAATCGTTATGGAGAACCATTCACCTTTCAGGTGTTTGATTATAAACTGGGTTATTCTAGATACCCCGTCTTTACTTACAAACTATATAAAACAAGACAGGATGTATTTGACTGCCTGATAGCATCATTTAAGGCTACCTGAACAGAGATATCTGCCAGCCAGAGGGATTGCTGCTAAAAGAAAGCCAGCAAAGGTAATTGGTTTTGTTCAGTACATATAAAACAATCGTGGTACTAATGATTAGTACCACAAAATTTTTTCTTGCAGAAATATCGCTTGGAGATTATAATTTCCATAGGTGGACAAGCAAGTCAGCAGAAGATTAAGATTATTTTGTGAATAAAAAACAAACCTGCAAGCCACCGTAACTACACACAATAATGAAAAAATGCAATGGTACTGGATTGGTACTAAAAATATGTGAAACGAAAAATAACGTGTGGAAAAAGTGTAGATTATCAATACAAAATAGTATAGATAACCATATTGAAATAACATAAATCAAACTAGATTCTGCGAGAATAGTGTTACAATACATATTTACTTGTTAGGTTATTTTGCATAGATGATATAATGAATAGAGATTAGATTTAAGAAATACAGATAGCATTGATTAGCAAAAGCAGAGTTGTTTCTTATCAGATTTAGCATGTTTATATGGTCAAACGATTAAAAGAAAAGGAAATTGTTAAATATAGAGCAATTAGTTTATATTGGAATTACAAAGAAAATATATTAGAATATGATTTGATAATAACATTAGACGAATACTTGAGCGGTATATGGAACTGTTAATTCTCATAGTATTATAAATACTGTAGATGGTTATATCAATTAATAGAGGAGCGGATGTTATAAAATATATAGCTATTAATAAATATGATGAGATAAATTCGATACATAGAAGAATAGAGGAAATATCTAAAGATATTCATGATGAGATGAGAAAAAACATCAGGAAAAGCAAATGTTGTACAGCTAGAAAACGTGTTTGATGAGGAAATTCATAAGTTGTTTTCGTAAGGAGGTGTTCATGTCTAGATTAACTGACATAAAAGCAAAAATTAATGTCCTTGAAGGGGGAGCGTTTCAGGAATTGTGTGATGCGTTATTGGCTCGAAAAGGATATGAAGGAATTCATGCATATGGAATGCAAGCCGGAACAATGAAGACAACAAAAGGAAATCCAGATACGTACTTTAAGAGTAAAAATGGCAAATATATTTTTGTGGCATATACTACGCAAAAAGACAATTTATTTGAGAAGGCAAAAGATGATATAGAAAAATGTCTAGATCCAGAAAAGACAGGAATTCAAGAAAAAGATATTGAGGAAATAATATTTTGCCATACTTCATCAAATTTATCGGCGGGAGAAGATAAGGAACTTAAAGATATATGCTCTCAAAAAGGAGTTCTATTTGATATCTATGGTATAGATAGAATAGCAGATGAAATATATCGAAAATACAAAATATTGGCTAAAGATCATCTAGGTATGTCTATTGATACAAATCAAATACTTGAACAAAGAGACTTTATTAATAAGTATGATTCAAATGAGATGATGGCGCCATTATCAACTACATTTCAATTTAGAAAAGATGAATATGAAGAGATGATATCATTTTTACTGCAGAAAAAAGTAGTTGTGGTGGTGGGAAAAGCAGGTGTAGGAAAGACAAGATTATCATTAGAGGTAGCCAGAGATTTTGGAAATAAATGCGGATATAAGGTGTTTTGCATTAAGAGTATGGATTTGTCAATATCAGAAGATGTTGCTGCCTATATGGAAAGTGCAGGAAAGTACCTGTTCTTGATTGACGATGCCAATGAATTGGTGGGATTAAAATATGTTTTGGAATATATAAATATGGAGAATATGGGATATGATATAAAAATCATAACAACATTAAGAGATTATACGGCGGCTGGAGTTGTTAATCAAATTCGCCAATATACGGAGCCACACATATTAAATGTGGTTCCTTTTACAGATGAGCAAATAAAAGAATTTTTGAATGTTAATATGGAAATTCGCAATGGAGATTATGTGGATACTATCATACGAATTGCAGAGGGGAATCCGAGAATTGCTTATATGGCTGGTAGATTAGCAAAAGCAGAACAATCATTGTCTGCAATTAATGATGCAACGCAGTTATATGAAAGCTATTATACTAAGTTTTTGGTAAGTTCAGCAATTACTACAGATAGAGATTTGTGCTTAACGGCAAGTGTTATTTCATTACTGCATACAATCAATCTATCAGATATAAAGCCTCTGGAGGGTTTGCTGGATAAATTGAATATGAATCAAGAATTGTTTTTGAAAATGATATATCGTTTATGCGAGGATGAATTTGTTGAGATTAAACTTGATAAAGTTGCAACAATATCTGATCAATGTCTGCGAAATTATATGTTATATTACGCATTTTGTAAAAAACGAATTGTGCCATATTCAGAATTATTAGAGATAGGCTTTAGAAGTTTTAGAAATGGAATCATAAAAGCTACAAGTATTTTGTGGAACATTTTTAGTTCATCGGAAATTCATGATTATTTGTCTTCAGAGATAGAGAAAGTGTGGGATATATATAAAGAAGAAGGTGGAGAAATATTTTATGAATTTGTTAAATACTTTCACGACTTTAGACCTGAAGAAGTTTTGTTGATTGTAAAGGATAGAATAGAGGCGGTAGATGCAGATAAAATCAACATTGATGAAATAGATTTTTCAAAGGATAAATATCATACAGAAGATGTAATAATAGAAATGCTTTCCGGTTATTGCAATCGTACTCTTTTGCCAGAGGCAGTTGAGCTAATGTGTGAATATGTAGAAAAGAAGCAATCAGCGATTGATACGGTTATGCAGTGTATAAAAACAAATTACAGCATTGATAAAAATGCTTATAGGTACGATTATTTTACAGTAAAAATGATTGTAGAAGGAGTAAAGAAAAAAAGGAATAGCCTTATTATTACGAAACTCTTTATGGGAATTTCCAATCATTTTTTAGAGGTGTTATACCAACCGGTAGAATCGGGCAGAGGAAAGACAATAACGATGTATACTATACCTATTATATTAACCGAAGGGTGTAAGAAGTATCGTGGTAGCATTTGGAAAGAACTAATTTTGCTTAGTGAAGAGGCATATTGGGAAAAAGATATTAGAAATATTTTGGAGAAATATGCTGAGGGCTGGTATGATGAAGTAGAAAAAGATGTATTCGAATTTGATAAAGAATATGTAGTGAAGTTGGTTGATAAACTGTGGGAAATAAATAAGATAAGATATTGTGTTTTATGCAAAAAATTAAAAAAGAAATGGAATCATTATGGAATTGATTCTGCAGATGAGTTCAATATAATTTTTGAATGTGAAGAGTGGAAGATATATAATGTATTTTCGGACAAGCGTTGGGAAAAGAAATTGTCCTATGAAGAAGCAGAAGAACAGAGAAAATTAGAAATTAGAAAATATGCTAATTCTTTGACAGAAGAGGATATAGTCAATCTTGTGGATAAGGTCAATCAAATCACATTTGAGTTAGAACGAGAAAAATATGAAATGGTTCATGGCTTGGAAATCTTTGTAGATGAAATATCAAGTGACAAAGACAAATTGTGTCGTTTTGCAAAAGTGTTTGTTGAAAAGGGAGATTGTATTGATTTACATCCATATACGCTTATAAAGAATTTAATAGCACAATATGGTAGCGAGTATGTTTACAACTTTATATGGAGCAAGGAATTTGTTCAAAAAAATAAGTGGCAATTTGAGTTTTTTGAAACCTTGCAAAAAGAAGAAATTGATCCATTGTGGTTAGAAAGATTGATTGAATTTTTTCAAGATGATGGAGATAAAGAAATTAAATCATCCCCATATAGGGATCTAAGATTTTTAGATAACTTTATTGAATTTGAGCCGAAAATATATTGTAAAGTTACTAGAATTATTTTAAAAAAACAAGAGTATAGTAATTTCATGGTACGAATGTATTTTGAACGGTTGTTCAATGATCATGTGTGGAAACCGGAAGAGTTAATGTGTAAATTTTCCGATGATATTGAATTATTGAAGGAAGTATATTTATGTGCAATAAGATTAGATTCGCACACAGATTATGATGGTGAATTTATTAAGTATTTTATAAGTGTTGATAATTCTTGGGTTCAGTTATATGCAGAGTATATTAATGAAAATGAAGATAGGTCATATTTGTATGAACATGATAGAATTATGGCATGCTGGGAATTGGATAACTATTTGAATACATTTGATTACTTGTTTGATTTTGTTATAGAAAAGAATGAATATTATAGGTTGAGAGCCAAAGAAGAATTTAAAAATTTGCTTGTACATGAGCGGGGAAAAGATTTAAGAAATGAAAGAAAAGAAGAATGGGTATTACAAACCGTAGAGAGATATAATGATGATAACAAGAAAATGATAGCTTTGTTTGAGACATTGTCGGAATTGGGTACAGGTATCCGCGAAAAGGCTATAGCAAAGTTTATTCAGTATAATAAAGATTATGAAATCTTTACTAAGTTATCGTTAGAACCTAATCATTGGGGCGGAACCGGAAGCATGGTGCCTTGTATGCAAGGGCGAGTCAAATTTTATGAGTCTCTGCTGCCTTATTTTACTGGTGTTGATTTACTTAAACATAAACAGTATATACAAGAGAATATACGAAAATGGAAGAGAATGATTGAGCAACAAGAGATACAAGAGCTAATGGAGTCATTGTATAATTAAAAATATATTCTACTATAAGGTATGAATGCTAATTCTTACGTCTTTGAAACAGAAAACAAACACCAGCATCATGCAAATTAAAATCAAGAGATTAGTAAATTGGATATGAATGCTTATTGGGAAAGAAGGTGTAACGCTAATGACTGAAGAAGAATTTAAGGAAATATTAGATAAAGAGGAAACTGATACAGTTGAATTTAAGTCTTGGATAAATGCAAGAAATATGAAAGAAATTATTTCTCTTGCTGTTGATGAATTAATTGCATTTGCAAATACTAAGGGAGGAACAGTTTATTTTGGAGTAGAAGATAACCCAATTGAAGTTACTGGTTGTGATAGGAATTATGATGGTCAGCGTATTATTGAGGGAATTTATGATAGAACTGTGCCACCATTATTTACAGAAATATCAGACTTCGAGTATCAAGGAAAACTCGTTATTGCAATATCAGTTAAAGCAGATGGAAAGACATATACAACTACAGATGGCAGATGCCTGAAGCGATTAGGTAAGAATTCAAAACCTGCATATCCGGATGAGTTGAGCAATTTTTATTCTTCTGCGCAGAATTCGGATTTTTCTGGCAGAATTATAGGCGAAAGTACTCTGGATGATGTAAATAAGTTAGAAGTGTACAGCTTGAAGGAAAAACTAAGAGTCAGGGATTCTAAATCTACATTACCAGATTTGGATGATATAGATTTTTTGAGAGACTTACAGCTCATAAAATATGACGGAGATGTAGAACGTCTGACTATTGCTGGTCTGCTCTTTGTGGGAAAAGAAACCTCAATTCAAAGATTGTTACCGCAGGCGGAAGTTATATATTTACATTATTCAGCTGATAATTTAGAAGAATACGATGCAAGACTTGATTTAAAGCTGCCATTAATAAGCGTTATTGACAAGTTGACCGAGAGAGTACAAGCATACAGTAAGATAGAGAACATTCAGGTAGGATTATTCAGACTTGAGGTGGAAGATTTTCCGGAGAGAGTATTTCAGGAAGCACTTCTCAATGCGTTGTCTCATAGAGATTATCAGAGCAATGCAGCAGTTTATGTAAAACAATATCCGGACCGAGTAGTTATTGAAAATCCAGGCGGATTCCTTGATGGAATTACAGAGGACAATATCATAACGCATCCATCTATACCAAGGAATAAGCTGATAGCAGAGACACTTCAGAATTTGAAATATGTTCAGAGAACAGGTCAGGGAGTAGATATCATCTTTAAGGACATGGTTTCAATGGGTAAACCATACCCAAGATACAGATCATTTAATGATGCAGTCTCTTTGACAATATTCAGTGCAATAGATAACACAGAATTTGTTAAGTTTATTACCGAAGTACAGGATAAGAATAGTAAAATTATGCCTTTGGCTGAAATGATGATATTAAGAGACTTAATGGACAATAGGAAAGAGCAGTTGTCAGAACTATCAAGGAAAGTCCAAAAATCGTTGGATGAAACAAAAAAGTCATGCAATGAGCTGGTTAATAGTGGGTTGATAGAGATTGTTGGTAAGGAATATATGCTGACAGCTAAGGTATATGAGGCATTAAAATCAGACGTGGAATATACAAGAGATAAAACAGTCCAGTATATCAAGGCTAAAAATATGATTTTAGAATATCTGCAGACAAATGATCAGATAACATCTGCTAAGATACAGGAGATGTGCGGCTTTACTAAGCAGCAGGCGAGAAGTGTCATTGATAAAATGAGGAGTGAAGATCTGATAGACATTTGCAGGCGAGGAAATAAATCATATTATGTGAGACTTTAGTGCTTCGAGTTTTCTTTCGAGTGGATTTTTGAAAAAACTCGAAAGAAAACTCGGAGGATAAGGAGAAAATGTGTTGGTAAATAAAGAAAATTATAATATGCTTATATTAGATGAACTTCAAAAATTGGAAAATTTATCATCTGAGTATGAGCCGATACTTATGCTTATTAGTAAAAGAATTAGAAGAGATTTGTGGCAAAGTGGTAACAATGATGCAATACTATATAAGATGTTAAGCGAGTGCAGAAAACAGTTTGATATAGATTATAAATATATAGGAAAATATACCGAGGATATGTTTATAGATTATATAATGAGCATTAAGCAGTATTCTGTGTTTTTAGGGGTACATATACAGCCATATTATTTTGAAAAATTCGTATCGGATGTAAGATTAGAGAATTCTAGAAACATTATCGAAAAACAGTGGGATAATATCATATGTGCCGCAGAAAATAGTGATAAGGCATTTATAGATATTTTTGACGATGTTTTTTCGAAATGTATAGACCAATATGACGATGTATTTTTTCATACATTAAGTGATAGTGATGTTTTATGTAGAGTGGTTCCAGAATGGGGCTGGGATGAAAGCAGATTTATCCCATGGGATAATATAGATAATATGAATAGATGGAATCCACCGGGAAAAACATATTTGTACCTGTCTTTTGATGAGAACGAAAGAAAATATAATGATGAATTATCAGTTAGTGAATATATCTGTTTAGAAGAATACCGAGCCGAAAAAGATAACAAATATTCATTTTGTCATTTTAAACCGATAAAGAAGGGAAGAATCCTAGATTTATCGTATAATGACGTAGAACTATGGAAGATTGAAATGGCATTGGATAGATATCAAGAAATAGTTAAAGATTTATTTGTTAATTCAACATTGTCAGACCAAGCGGAATTAAAGAAGATGGGGACAACGAAGAGAAGCGTTAAGCGGTATATCAAGAAAAATGTCGATGAAACAATAATTGATAGATCAATTATCGAGAAAGCTATTGCAAAAATGTATTTAAAGATGATATGCAATACAATTTATAAAAAGGTAGATGAAGATGATAATGCCGGAAAAGAGAAAGCGTATAAATCTTTTCATATTCTGGCAGGGTATTTGGAATCGAAAGGCATTACAGGGATTATATATCCATGTACAAGAACAAAGAAAATTACAGGAAAGAATCTTGTGCTGTTTAATAGATGTGATGCAGTTCCTATCAAGGATAGTATTCGAGAAATTATTTATAAATAGATGTCTGGTTATATAAATTGCTTGTAAATATAATGTTGTTAAGAATTTCATATATTATCAGCCTGTGAAATAATGGTAGTGTCTCGAGTTTTTTTGAGTTATTTTTAGAAAAAACTCGAAAGAATCTCGGAGGATAACTCAAGATATATAAGAAGGTTTTAAGCTAATTAAATTCATTCATAGCATCCACAGATTTTTGCAAATTATTAGATTTGAAAACCAAGGACAAGATTTGTTGATAATACGGGAATTTGGGCAATTATTGTGCAAGGATATAGAAAAATAATAAGTAAATATATCAAAATTCGTTTTGATTTTAGAGGGTACTTTAGAAGTAGGTGATTTGATGAAATACATAAATGGATATAAAGTAGAGGAAAGTTTATACACGAAGGACGGCAAACAGATATACATGAGAAATTTGCGACTGTTTCTGATGAAGAGCCAAAAAGGAGCCGAAAAAAAGCAAGCAATATTAGATATTTTGATAGAGAATCCTACAATTACTCAAACGCAGCTTATGGAAATAATGAATTTAACAAGAAAACAGCTACAAAAGGATATGAAAGAATTGCAGGAAGAAGGCGTACTTATAAGAGAAGGGACTAATAGGACCGGACGTTGGGAGGTAAAAGAATATGAAGAATGACAATTACAATAATATATTTGAGAATATGGGAAGCGTTGTTCTTAAAGTAGCAGAAGGTATGGCAAAGATTGTAGAAGGAATTAATGTTGCGGCATCTTCGGAAGCGTTGCGAGCTTTTGTTGAGTTCCTTAATAACCTTCCAGATGACATAAAGGATACACAATTTTTCGGGAAAGTGCAGGAGTTAAAAAATATAAATCTGCACTACGAGGATATCGTTTGGCTTATTGAGGATTTTGGACTTAATTATACTGAAGAGACTTGGCAAGGGTTGTTAAAAGGTGAGCAGAATAAATCTGATTTGCATCAATATATAGCTAAAACTATTTTATCTGCTTCTATGGGGAAACGTGAAAAGTTAATTATTCTACTGGCTCATATGGAATCATTAATCTATGAAACCTTAGATATTTCTAAAATACCAAATGTGAGCCTGAAACCAGCTGTGAAAAAGGTATCGGTTAAAGATAATGAGGGTATGTCAGTTGAAAGTCTAGGAAAAATATATGTGCTGGCGGTTACATATATTGTATTTGCTAATACGGATTTTTATACCGATGAAATTGATAAAAGAATACCATTTAGAAACAATATTCTTCATAATGGTATTGTTATGTATAGTGATGAAGATATTGATGTTGCTTATGAACTGTTGGTTGACTTGATAGAAATATTAATTTTTGTTAAAGAACAGTTACATGAGTAGTATTGTGTTGAGGAAATGCAATTTGAGTTAGAGAGATGACTGAAGTTTTGAACGAAGCAAAACTTTGAAATCAGCAGAAAAAATATCAGAATCAGCAGATATTCAGCGAAAAACGAAAGAGGTGGAATTGTGGCAATAAAGGTCTTTATTGATACCAATATATATGAAGGCGCGAATTTTTCATTTTACAATAAGCAATTTTCAAAACTTAAAGAACTTACAGAGGAAGAAAGTGTAGAATTGCTTTATAATGAAATTATATACCAAGAAGTATATCAACATATTGAAGAAAATTTAACAAAAGCTGTTTCAGAATACAATAAGGTCATAGAAGGTAATAGAGCTTTCGCTCCATTTAGAATGGATGAAAAATGGGGAGAAAAAATTTCACAAATAAAACCTGATGTTATGGTTAGTGAATTGCGTAAACGTTGGGATGATTATATTGATGACACATGTGCAACAAAGATTTCCATTAGCGAAGTGGATGTTGACGAAATTGTAGATAAATATTTTAATAAACGATTTCCGTTTGAAAACAAGAAACCGACAGAGTTTAAGGATGCAATTTGCGTTGATTCTATTATGCAATACTATGACTCTATAACTGATGATAAAATCTATGTGGTAGCTGCTGATAAAGGATTTAGAAAATCATTTAAAGAAAGAGATGAATTTGTTACTTTTTCTGATTTGAATGGCTTTTTAAATTTTGCTATTTCACAGACAGATCATTTGGCGGTTGAAGTAGAAAAAGCATTTGAGAGCGGAGTGCTAGATGGTTGCATATCAAAATTGTTGGATAATCAGTTATATATGGGCTCTGTGGATGTGGAGGATGTTTATGGTGATATAGACTTGTTGAGTGTTGAAACACAGTCTATAGAGTATGGATACATACATGAACTTGATGAAAAATGTGCTTTAGTGGTTGCAAATGCAAGTGTAAATGTAGAGATTGAATATACCACTCGCGATGAAGATAATTCATATTATGACAGAGAAGATGGTCGTTACTATTGGGAAAATTTTGTGACTTATAAAGCGGTATTTGGTATTAATTTAGAGATAGAAGTATCAATTGCAATTGAGACAGATGAAAAAGATTTGTCAGTAAGTATGGAAGTAGATGTTGTTAATGTAGATACGAACATTTATTTGCATGAGAGGGATATAATAGAGTCTGAAATAATTCATAATACGATTGATGATTATGATGAGGATTCTTTTGATGAAACTGCAAGGTATTGTCCGGATTGCGGTTGTAAGATGAATTATGAAAATGATATGGGGGCATTTTGTGTTAATTGTGCGCCTAATCATTAAAAGAATGTATAATGCGGCTGAAAATCCTTGCTAAACCACATATTCGATTCTATAATTTATTTTGGAGTGAGTGCAGGTCAATCGCAGATTATGCTGCAAGTGCCAATTAATGACTCGCAAGCCACTCGAACCATCATGAGTAAAGAAAATACTCACTGGTACTGATTTGGTACTAGAAGTGAATAATCCGGGCTCCAAGTCCCTGATGTCCGGAGATAGGAAACCGCAAATCCGTTTTTAAGGAAACCGCCATTCCAGTGGTGGAAACCTTTACCATAAATCTTTAGAATGTATTTCATGAACCAAACGGTGTAAATACATTTTAAGGAGGTCATGACTATGACCAAGTACCGAGAGATTCTCAGACTTAGCAGTCTGGGACTCAGTCAGCAGAACATTGCCGACAGCTGCAATGTCTCCAAGAAAACGGTCAATCGCGTTTTAAAGCGAGCTAAGGAATTAGATATTTCCTGGCCACTTGATGAAAGCGATACCGATGCTGCGCTTGCAGAAAAGTTTTTCACTTCTGCAAATCAAGTCACATCCAATAAAAGGATAGGTGGACTTGCAAACTATCAGATGATTATTCTCTGAATAGTAAACAAACCTGCAAGCCACCAGAACTACACACAATAATGACAATATAGTAATGGTACTGGATTGGTACTAAAAATGTGTGAAACGAAGAATAACGTGTGGAAAAAGCATGAGTTATCAATACAAAACAGTATAGATAGCTGCATTAAAATAACCAAAATCAAACTAGATCCTGCGAGTTTGAATAAATGATACGAGCCAAGAAATGCCGGATCTTCGGCTTCCTAGGCTTGTTTTTGAAGTGAAATAATATATTTGGAAAATATAAGTTAAAAAGTATGAAGAAATGAGCCTATTGGAATTGAATGATGGCGAGTGGCATAAAACAGCTGAAATAGTTGGTAATCTTGGATTAAAGGATACTAGAACAAAGGAATTTTTAAAAGAATTAATAGCACTTGATAAACTCATCGATAATGGGAAAACAAAAGGTAAGCTGTATAGGTTAAAATAATTCGTCGCTTCTTTCATTGGAAAAGCGACGAAAAAAGTTGTTCTATCATGAGGACTACCTGATAGATGTGTGTGTTGATGGTAATTAAGAGGTCAGATTTGTTTGAATTTACAAATATGGGAATTTTAAAACTTGCGTTAAAATGATCTATAGACAGGCTGTGATGCAGGAATTTTTTAATGAATTTATGATAGAACGGGAAGGAAAAAAGTGATGGAAGTAAAATTTTATGATACAGTTAATGATGAATTATTGAAATTTGCAGTAATTATCTCACAGAGTAACGGCAAATGGGTATTTTGCAAGCATAAAGAAAGAGATACATATGAAGTGCCGGGAGGGCATA